>ERZ1643250.1133-NODE-1133-length-24394-cov-5.836394_pt1 | contig 24394 bp, 20 predicted proteins | sample MGYA00579262_ERZ1643250 | MGnify/ENA primary metagenome ERZ1643250 (study PRJEB29033, sample SAMEA4952265) | chicken gut metagenome | biome: Broiler Chicken; feature: Gastrointestinal Tract; material: Caecum | place: Ireland | collected 2018 | study: Broiler... | reverse complement strand
CCCGGCTACGGCAGTGCGGCAAAGTACATAGCTTCCACCACGAAGGAAATCATCCGCGACGGTCTCGTTTACGATTATCCCGTCGTTTCCATAATAGAAGTAATGGGCCGCAACGCAGGCTGGCTTACCGCCGCGGCTGCGCTTGCAAAGGGCGAGGACTGCGAGGGCGTCGTCCTCATCTATCTCCCCGAGCGCGTTTTCGACCTTGATAATTTCCTTGCAAAGGTAGGGGAGCTCTATAAACAGAAACGTTCTGTCGTCATCGCCGTTTCCGAGGGCGTAAAGATTGCCGACGGCAGATATGTGTGCGAACTTGCCGACCATGTAGACTACGTCGACGCGTTCGGCCATAAACAGCTCGCTGGCACGGCCCGTTTCCTTGCGGCAAAGGTTGCCGAAAAGTACGGCGTAAAGACCAGGGCGATAGAACTTTCTTCGTTGCAGCGCTGCGCGTCGCACATAACCTCGCGTATCGACGTGACGGAGGCGTTCAATGCCGGCGGCGCGGCTGTAAAAGCGGCGTTCGAGGGCATGAGCGGACAGGTTATTACCTTAAAGCGCGTTTCCGAAGACCCGTATATGTGCATAACCGAGCCTGCCGACGTTCATTTCATTGCCAACGTTGAGAAAAAGGTTCCCGACGAATGGATAAACGAGGACGGCACTTACGTTGAAGATGCGCTCGTTCACTATATCCGCCCGCTCATTCAGGCCGAGATTGCGCCGCTGTGGGTTGACGGCCTTCCCCGTCATCTTATTCTCAAGAAATAATCAGGGGATGCGGCTCTGCCGCATTTCCTTCTCGTTCTCCTTTTTAGTAATAATAAATAAAGCGAGCATACTGCCGCGGCGAAAGCCGCGGCAGTATGCTTTAACTTATTGAACGGTTATTTAAAATGCGGAGGCATGCCGTCTGTTAAAAAAATGCGGGCGATGCCTGTTTATAACGGATACCGCTTTAAAATGGATACCGCCCTTTTAAAAGGGGGGGGCGCAGGCGCTTTGGCAAAAAGGTACGCTCAGCGTTTGCCGCGCAGGCGGCCCGCTATCTTTTCGTGTCGTTCGAGTATTTCGGCCAGTACGTTCGTGCGGGTTTCTGCGGGGCTGTCGGGCGCAGGGCTTTCATTCGCGGGCTTTATGCCTGCATCGCGGGCGGGCGGGGCGTTTTCTGCGTTTTTTACGCTTTCGTGTTCCGTGCCGGCGCCGCCGGCTTCGCCCAACGCCTTAAAAAAATCGAAAAGGGTGAATTTATCCGTGCTTATGCTCTCCTTTTATCAAATTTTCATTAAATGCAACTTATTTTTGATTGATTAAACCTGCGTTTTGGTATATAATTAAAACTGCTGTACTTGGCAAATAAACGCCTTATTCTATTTTATTAAGTACGGCGACCAACTGATTACAGTATCGGGGTAAAAAATGCGTAAAAAGGTAAAAAAGGCGCTCGTATGCGCCGCCGCGGCCCTTGCAGCCTGCGGTCTTACTTTCGCCGCGGCATGCACGGGCGAATATTACAGGGCTGACGCCTTAGACGGCGATTACAGCTACAGCGAGGTTGTATCCAACGGCGGGTTTGCCGTTGAAGCGGGAAACTTCGTCTACTTTATCAACGGCGTAGAGGCAAACACCGCCGACAATACCTACGGCGACGTGCAGAAGGGTGCGCTCGTGCGCATTTCCAAGGATAATCTTGCCGCAGGCAATTATTCCGACGTGCAGACGGTCGTTCCGCTCGTTATGTATTCGGGCGCTTACGACGGCGGCATATTCATCTACGGCGACCGCGTTTATTACAGCACGCCTTCGACGGCGAGAGATTCGAGCGGCGAAGTTTTAAATTCCCGCCTCGAATTCAAGAGCACCAAGCTCGACGGCACCGAAACCATGACCGGTTTCTATTTTCAGTCGGAGAGCAACGATTTCACTTACCGTTTTGTAGAAGTCGGCGGCAAGGTGTATCTTATGTATGCGCTGTCGGAAATTCTCTACGGCACCGAGGCTCACACCAACATTCATTCGGTAGACCTCGAAACGGGTGAAGATACCGTGCTTGCTTATAACGTGGAAAGCTACTCGTTCGACAGCAAAGACCTCACCAATCCGTACGTATATTATACGATGAACGTAACCTATAACCTCGGCACGACGAACGCTGTCACCGCGGACTACAACCAGGTGTACCGCGTGCGCGCCGACGCCAAGGAGAGCCCCCGCGAGTACGACTTCTCTTATGTGGAGGACTACGACGCGGAGGAGGACCCGCTCTACATCAACCTCGGCGAATACGTATTCGACGGCAGGGGTGAATTTAGCGGCATGACGCAGTTCAACTACGGCTACGACCCCGCAACCGAATCCGATACCTCTTCCGACGACGCGAATACCCTCTCGGGCTACACATATTCTATCGCATCGTACGAAAACGGTATTTTATACTATACGCGCACTTACTATTCCAGCGACGACGGCAATACGCCGATACTCTTATACACGAACGATGACGAGGTCGGCGCCGAAGGCTGGAACCCCGTAACGGGCAACCCGGTGGCTTCCGACGATTATAACGGCAGGGCGCTTCTTTATTCGGCTTCCTCGCTCGACGGATATACGTTCATAGCAAACGAAAGCGGCGTTCCCGTCGGCGCGGTATATTCCGAGTCGCACGGCGAGGACGAAAGCAGTACGCGCTACGCGCTCATGTACGGCACTTTCAGCGAAGGCAGCCTCAGCGATACCTTCGTTATGGCCGACGTCTCCGGCAGCATAACGGTGCTCTCTGACTCCGAGGAGCAGGTAGTGGTTGACGACGGCGCAACCGAAACTTATAATTTCCTCTATTTCAGCGTTTCCGGCGAGGGCAACGGCAACTCCGTTCACCGCATAGCGCTCGGCGGCAGCGAGTCCGATTATACCGAACTGCCCGCATTGGAGGAGACGGAGGCGCACAGCAACTACCAGGAGGCTAAGATTCTCGACGTCGACGCGTCCTCGAGCTGGTACGCGCCCGAAGTCCTTTCGGGACATCTGTTCTTTGCCGCCGACACCGACGACATGAGCGAATACAACTATATAATGGCGTTTGACATGCGCGACGCGGGCAACTCGTCAGCCACCAACCTCACGATGTCGAACAGCGACATAGAAACGCTCAACGACCTCTACGAAGAGATTGCGGGCGAGGAAAACAGCGTCATCGCCGACACCGACTCCGATACGTACGAAAATCTTCCCAACGCGCTCCGCTATGCGTTTTTAACGCGCGATACTGAGGCAGTTGCAAACCTCGTTCAGGACTGGGTTGACGCGGGCGAGGATGAGGACTATGTGTTCTCCCCCGAGTCGGCGCAAAAGTATCTCGATTTCATCGCCGCGGAGGGCGATTATGCCGACTATGCCGATTACAGCAGGACGGTGAACGGAGAAGAGGTATTCGCCACCTCGCGCGATTACTATTATACCCTCGTCGGATATATGTCTGACGACGACGCCGAGAGCTATATCGACGGCCTCACAACTGATTACCTTCCCGAGGGGCCTACCGACGACAGCAGTTGGTTCGACGGTCTGTCTACGGGCGCAAAGGTCGGCTTCATAGTCGGCGTATGCGCGGCAGGCATAATAATTATCGGCGCGGCGGTAATAATACCCATCGTCGTTATCCGTAAAAAGCGCGGCGTGCTTCCCCAGTACACCCGCAGGGTCAGGGTCGACACGACCGACGACAAGGACATCGACGTTTACGGCACCGACGAAAATACCGAAGGCGCAGACGGCGAAAATAAGGAATAAAGCGAATATATCAGACTTTGAGCGGCGGAACGCATGCGCGTTCCGCCGCATTTTTTTGTTCCGCAGCTCCTTGCGGAAAAGATATCTGCGGCGGCTTGTTGCGCAGCCGACAAATGCCCGCAAATTTTTTACATTAAAATTTGATTTTTATTTGCCAAAATGGTTTACAAATACAACGAATGCTAATATAATGTTACCATTGATTAAGGGAACGGAAAATACAGCTTTTTTTCCGGCCTCATTCTTTGGATAAACGGAGAATATTTGCTATGATTAAGTACGTAAAATGTCCTCGCTGCGAACTTAACTATATCGACCCCGAAAAGCAGGAATACTGCGACGTCTGCATTGCGGAGATGAAGGGCAACAAGCTTCAGTTCGCCGATTTCGACGACGAGGAATACGATGAAAACGAAGAAAAGACCGAAATCTGCCCCGTATGCGGCGTAAATCCCATGCGCTACGGCGAAAAGATGTGCGACGCCTGCAAACAGGCCAGCCAGTACGAAGACGACCAGGATATCAATATGGATACCGACGAGGAGTGGAAGAACTACCTCGAGGACGACGAAGACCTCACCATCGACGACGAAACGCTCGAAGAGGAGCTCTCCGAAGAGCTTGACGACGAGTACGACGATGAGGAGAGCGAAGAGCACTACGATGACGACGACCCTCTCGACGACTTCGACGATGATTTGAGCGATGTCGACGACGATGACGAAGATGACGACGAAGACGATGACGACGATGATGACGACGATTTGTTCTGAGACCGTTGCGCGCTGAATGGGGCCGCGGTTTCGGCATAATATCTGCCTCATTAAATATAAATTGAAATTACTGTCTTTATAACGGCACGCCGCCGCGCTTTTCTGCGCGGCGGCGTGCATATTTTTGCCGCAAATTGGCAAAAATAACAGTATATGATAAGACCGACAACCAGCGTGTCGCAGGTGAAAAAGGCTGTTTCAGACTGTTATTTAAAGCCCGTCACGGTAAAGCTCAACCTCGGCAGGAACAAATTCGTAACCTTCCCCGCCACGGTGAGCGGCATATATCCGTCGCTCTTCACCGTCGCGCCCGACGACAAAAACTTCCTGGGCAAAACGGCGTACTCCTATTCGGAGATACTCTGCGGCAGGGTAAAGCTCAAAGCGCGCTGAGGCGCTTTTGTTTGGATTAAATTTATTTACACCCTACTATCTTAAAGGTGCGGCGGAAATTTTTCCGCCGCGCCTTGTCTTTCGGCATAATATTGCACAATGCGCCTGTTTTTCTATGTAATAATGGCGCGGCGGGCGGCATATTATACTTTTGAATTAAAAGCGGCTACGCCGAAAAAAGGAGTGTACATAAAAATGTCAATCAAGGCTGAATATCAGACTGAAAGTTACGTAAAAAAGATAGCGGAAATTACTTCGCGGTCGGCGGTGGAGTGCCGCTTTTCCTTCGGCGACGGCGTGAGCGAGGTGCTCGCCGTAAGTCCCCAGATATCGCCCGCGGGGTGCGAAGTTTCCTCCGGCAGGGTCAACTACGGCGGCAGGCTGGTCTGCACGGCGGTGTATTCCGACGTAAACGGCAATTTAAGCCGCGCGCAGAAGGGTGCGGAGTTTACGCATTTTGCCGATGACGACCGGCTGGCACCCGCCCAGACTGCATTTTCCCGCCTTTCGTGCGAAAAGGTGACCGTCCGCAGGGACGGCTCTTCCTTCCTCGTTACTGCCGTCGTCTGCGCGGTAATCGATGTATACGGCTCCGCCGAACGCACATATCTCTCCTCGGCGGAGGGCGCCGTGTGCCGCTTCGAACCGCTGAAATTTTTATCGGCGGTCACGTTCTCCGGCGAGAGCGAGGTGGAGGACGAATTCGAGGCGGCGGGCGTGGAGGATATCCTCACTCACGACGTCAAAACGCTGGTAACCGACTGCCGCTGCGGCGGCGGTGAGGTGCGGGTAAACGGCGAAATATACCTCTCGCTTCTCGCGGTGCGCGGCTCTGAGCCCGTCGCTCTCGACAGGGTGATTCCCTTCTCCGCCGAGATTCTGTGCGACGACGCCGTTCTCCCGCGCAGGGCGCAGTGCTTTGCACAGCTCAAAGAGGCGACGGTATCGGCGCAGGTAAACGAAGAGCGCGGCAGGTGCGCCATCTCATTCAACGCCCAGCTTACCTTCTGCGGGTGCTTCTTTGACGAACACGAAACGAGCGCCGCAACCGACGCTTTCCGCAAGGGCGGCGAGGCGGTCGTATCTCTGAATGAGGAGAGCGCGCTCGCGTGCGACGACGTGCGCGTATATTCCGAGCGGGTGGGCGGGCCCTGCTCCGTCAAGGCAAAAATAGACTATAACTGCGCGTTCAAGGTTGCCATAAGCCCGCGTGCGGAGTGCACGTACTCCGCCGATACGGGCATGCTCGAAGGCGCCGTGTCGTCCGTGCTGATTTACTCGCGCGACGGGGAGCTCCATTCAACCGAAGTCGCGCTGCCGTTTTCGGTAAAGCTTGCGGGCACGGAGGGCAGTTTTTCGTCGGTAGACGTCGCCGTAAACAACATAAGCGTGCGCCAGCGCGCCGAAGGCGAGTGCGAGGCTGAGGCGGCGCTTAAAATCACCGCCGCGGTGTGCGTGCAAAAAACATGTTCGTATGTAGCCGAAATTTCCGACGGCGCCGACGACGAGCGGCAGCCCCCTGCAATCACTGTGCTCGTGCCCTCTGCCGGCGAAACGCTCTGGTCGGCGGCAAAGAGGCTGAAACTCTCGCCCGAAGAGGTGGCGGAGGCGTGCGGCGGCACGTCGTTCCCGCTCAGCGGCGAGGAGCGCATAGTCATTTACCGTCCCAAAAAGTAAAAATAAAGGCAAACTGCACAAAATACAGGTGCCGCCGCGCGGAAAAATTCCGCGCGGCGGCATATTTATCGCCGTAATTTATTGTTTTGGCGCGCATAAAGTGCTATAATTTAATTATGGACAGGGTGCGCGTAAAATCTCCCGCAAAGCTCAACTTAACGCTCGAAATTACGGGCGCGGAGGGCGGATATCACATGCTCGACAGCGTCGTGACGACGATTGACCTGTTCGATATCGTCACGGTGAAAAGGCGTGGCGACGGCCGCGTTACAATCTCCATGCGCGGGCTTGGCAGCGAGAATATCCCGCCCGAAAAAAACAACGCCGCGCGTGCCGCGGAGCTGTTTTCAAAGAAGTTCGGCACCTGCGGCGCCGACATATTCATAGATAAAAACATACCCATGGGCGCGGGGCTGGGCGGCTCGTCGGCAGACGCGGCGGGCGTTCTAAACGCGATGTGCTCGCTCTACGGCGTAAAAAATGTCGCGGCGGAGGAGATTGCCGACATGGTCGGTTCCGACACGCGCTTTATGATGCGCGGCGGCTGGGCGCGGATGCGCGGCAGGGGCAACATAGTGGAGAGTTTTCAAAGCGCCCTAAAACTCAACTTTTTTATAATCGCGCCGCAAAGCGGAGTTTCTGCGGCGGAGTGCTATAAACTCTACGACGAACTCCCCGACGGCAGGCGCGCCAACACGCAGAGGGCGCTGGGCGCACTCGCTTCGGGCGACTATGCGGGGCTGTGCGGCAGTTTATACAACGCACTGTACGCTCCCGCGCGCAGGCTCAATCCCGACGCGGAGAGAGCGCTGTACGAGGCGTTCTCGTTCTCTCCCGACGGCGCCTGCATGACCGGTTCGGGCAGTGCGGCGTTCGCCGTGTTTGAAAACGAACAGCTCTGCCGCTGGGCAAAGAGCAGATACAGGGGCAGCTTTTACTCATTTTGCGCAAAAACCTATATTCCAAGACCTTTAAAGGAGCAGACAGATGGCTGAAGAGAGGTTTATCGACGACGATAAAAACCGCAAGTACCGAATCCGCATAAACGAAGCGGGCGAGGAAGAACTTGAAATTATAGATTCGGGCGAGGAAGACGGCGAGCAGGAACCGTTCGAAACCGGGCTCGAAGTCCCCGAATTTGAAGAGGACGACGAGGAGGCGGCGACCATGACTCCCGAACAGCTCTTCCTTGCGCGCAAACAGAGGGAGGAGGAACGCGCCGAAAAGTCGCACAAGGCCGGGGAGCTTGTGCAAAAGGCGTATGCGCTTGCCGAAGGCGGGCAGGAGGAATACGCGCTCGCCACGCTCGACTCGGCACAGAACGAGTTTGAAGAGCTGGGCGAAATTTACCCCTTAAAGCTTCGCCTTCTCACAAAGAACTTTACCGACCTTTCCCGCCTCGACGAGCTTTTGGAGGTGAGCGGGAATTTAAAAAAATATTCCTCAGCGGAGGAGAAAGAGTCGCTCTCTGAATTTTGGGGCGCCGCCGAATCGGAGCTTAGGGAGCAGGCAAAAAAGAACGCCGCGTTGAAGGCGGAGAACGAGCAAAAGAAAACCGAGCGCCGCGGGCGTTTCAGGTCTGACTATAAAAAATCGTTCCGCAATTTCCTGTTTGCGTTCGTGCCTTTTATAATTCTGCTTTGCCTCGGCATAGGTTTCAGCACCGTTATGTTTGCCGACAGGGGCGGCATGTACCTGATAATTACCATAGTGTTCTTTGCACTTGCGGCGGTTTCGCTCATTGCGTCGATAGTGCTCGCCCGTCCGCTCGCGCGCGACGCGCGCCGCTTGCGCATAAACGAGCGCGACAATGCCACCGCCCTCGGCAGGAGTTATCTCGAAGGCGTTGAACGCGAGGAAAAGCTCAAGGAACTTTGCGATAACCTCGACTATGTAAAACAGCAATCTGACGAGCAATCCGATGTCGCAGGCGCAGTACAAAATACGGTTGAATAATTTTAAGGCGCGCGCCGCTCTTTGCGGCGCGCGCTTGGAATAAACGGGCAAATGCCGCGTTAGTTGCGGCATATTACGGGGTCAATTAAAATGAATACTATCTATCTCGACCATGCCGCAACCACTCCGCTCGATAAGGCGGTGCTTTCGGCAATGCAGCCATATCTTTCGGAAGAGTTCGGCAACGCCGATTCAAGGTACTCTCTCGGCAGGAACGCCTCCCTCGCCGTGCTCTCCGCGCGCGATAAAATTACCCGCCTAATATGCGGCAATCACGGCAATTTATACTTCACATCCAGCGGGTCGGAGGCAAACAGTTGGGCGCTTAAAGGCGTGTGCGCGGCAAATTTCGGAAAAAAGATGCGCATAATTCTCTCCGCCATAGAGCACCCATCGCTTATAAGGGCGGCGGAGGATATGGCGGCGTTCGGTTTTGAAACCGAGCTTATAAACCCCGATAGTTCGGGCATAGTGCGTCCCGAATTTGTAGAAAAGGCGTTAAACCGCGGCGGCGCGGCGTTCGTCGGCGTAATGTATGCCAACAACGAAACGGGCGTCATTCAACCGGTAAACCCCATATACGAACTGTGCAAAACGGCGGGCGCGTTTTATTTTTGCGACTGCGTTCAGGCGGCGGGGAGCCTTCCGCTCGATTGCACGTTTGCCGACGGAATAAGTCTCTCCGCGCACAAGTTTTACGGCCCCAAGGGTGTGGGCGCGCTGTGGCTTAAAAGGGGAGTAAAGATATCCCGCCTCATCTCTGGCGGACAGCAGGAGGGCGGACTGCGCGGCGGCACTTCCAACGTCGCGGGAATAGTCGGCATGGCGGAGGCGCTCTCGCTCGCGTGCGCGGATATTGGGAATACCGAGGAGAGGGTACGCACCCTGCGCGATAAGTTCGCGGACGAAGTTACTTCAAAAATAGTCGGCGCGCGCCTTGTCGGCGATAAGGTTTCGCGCCTTCCCTCCAACGCAAACATTCTCTTCCCCGGTTGCCGCGGCGAGGAGATTATGATGGCGCTCGACATGTCGGGCGTATGCGTGTCCACGGGTTCGGCGTGCTCTTCGGGCGCTTCGAAACCTTCGCCCGTGCTGCTTGCCATGGGGCTTTCGGAGGAGGACGCCGCCGCCTGCGTGCGCTTCACATTCGGCAGGGAGAATACAAAAGAGCAGGCAGATTTTGCCGCAAAAGCCGTAATAAACGCCGTAAAAACGCTGCGCGGCGACTAATAAATTTAAGCTTTGACTGCCCGCTTCCAATAAAGCGGGCAGTTTGTTTCTGTGAAAATTTAACAGTATTAATCATATGCAGGTCGTCGGTTTTTTGTTAATTTTGCACATAATCGAGGTTATCAGACCCGAAAAACGAAAATTGCGCGATAGAACGCGAAATATTTGTTAATTTGTAAATATATAACAAAATATGTTCACAATTTTTAATATGCGAACTTTTAAAAAAAATTTAAATTTTTCGTTTACTTTTTTTCTCCGATGATTATAATGGTAAATGTAATCGGTTGCGAGACCGTTTACATATTAAATTTGCTCATCATTTTCCCCCTTATCATACAAAGGCGGCGTAAACTTCGGGTTTACGCCGCCTTTGTGCTTTACGCAATTTTCAGGCGCTTAAAAGTCGCGCTAAACGAAAAATTTAATGCGTGGCTCGCGCAAAATGACAGTAATTTTTTAAAATGAATAGTGTGCGAAAGGCAAATTTAGTTCGCCGCTCACGCAGTAAAGTTCAGCGCAAATCCCCCCGTCACGCTTTGCGTGCCTCCCCCCTTAAAGCTAAAGCGTTAAAGGGGGCAAGCGAGCGTTAAGAACTTTACAAGGAATAACTTTTTGCCACGGCAAGTTCTAAAATAAATACGCTCGGAAAAAGAGCAGGCGAATTTACTTCGCCGATACCTCTTTTTCACGACGATATATCTCACGGAAAAAGATTTCCGCAAAGCGGAAAGATTTTTCGTGAATAACTAATTATATAATTCTGCAAAGCAGGCAGGCGAGCAGGGTGGATAATAGCGAGGCGAAGAGCGATATGGCTATCGGGCGCGCCAGTTTCTTTGTTTTAAGTCCCGCAAAATACACGGCGGAGACGTAGAACACCGTCTCGGAAGAGCCGTAGCACACGCACGCGCACCGCGCAACGTAGCTGTCGGCGCCGTAGGTGGTGATAATCTCGGTGAGGTAGGCGAGCGACCCGCTGCCCGAGAGCGGCTTTATGAGTATCAGTTTGGTGAGCTCCGCGGGGACGCCTAAAAAGTTGAATACGGGCGAGAGCAGTTTTATAAGCATTGCCGAAAGTCCGCTCGCTTCAAACAGCGCGCACATCATAAATACCGCCGCGAGGCACGGCAGGAGGGATAAAACAAACTTAAACGCGCCCTCCACGCCGCGGGTGAAGCCCGAATACACGTTCACCCGCTTTACAGCCGCGCACGCGATAACCGCTATAAAAATAATGGGAATAATCAGCGCCATTCACGCCGTCCTTTTTTGTGCGGTTTTGCGCGCCTTTACCGTTCGCCGCCCTGCGCCCTTTCTTCCTTTTTTGCGCGCGGTCAGCTTTTCGGTAACGATGAACAGCCCGACGGAGATTATGAGCGTCGCGGCGGAGCATATCAGCGACGGAAGAAATATGTCGGCCGCGGCAACGCTGCCGTAGCTTGCCCGCAGTGCAATCACGGTGGAGGGTATGAGCTGAAATCCAGCCGCGTTTATTATAAACAGCAGTTTCTGCGCGTAGCCGTTGTTCTCCTTTTCCCACTCGCCGATTGCCTTCACCGCAAACGGGGTGGAGGCGCCCGCGCCTAAAAGGTCGCACGTCAAATTCATTGCCGCCGCCTCGCAGGCGCTCTCGCTCTTAGTTTTAAACGCCTTTCTGCACAGCGGTTTTAAAAGCGCGGCAGTCTTTTTGGTTAGTCCGCAGTCCTCGGCAACCGCCGCAAGCCCCATCCACACGGCGTATATGCAAAACAGCGTGAGCGAAACTTCCGCCGCGGTGCGCGCGCCGCCGATAAGAGAACTCAAAAAATCCTGCGGCGCGACTATGGCTAAAATTGCGGCGGAGCATATAAAAATTGCGGTAAATACGGCGTTCATAAAATAATTTTATTCGCGTTACTTTTTTTATATGCCCAAACTCAGTTTACAATCGGGCGCGGATATGGTATACTTTTTTAGAAAAAAATAAGCGCGCCGCGCGCGGGAAAACCGCCCGCGCGCGGCGCACATTCGAACGGTGAAAGAGATGAAGGAAAAGTTTTATATCACAACCGCCATAACCTACACATCGGGCAAGCCGCATATCGGCAACACCTACGAGATTGTTTTAACCGACGCCTTGGCGCGCTTCAAGCGCATGCAGGGGCGCGACGTGTTCTTTATGACGGGCACCGACGAGCACGGGCAGAAGATAGAGCTCAAAGCAAAGGAAAAGGGCGTGAGCCCCAAGCAGTTCGTCGACTCGGTTGCGGCGCAGATTAAGGATATCTGGGCGCTTATGGGCGTGGACTACGACAAGTTCATCCGCACCACCGACCCGGAGCACGAGCGCGTAGTTCAGCATATCTTCAAAAAATTCGTCGACAGCGGCGACATTTACAAGAGCGAATACGTCGGAATGTACTGCACCCCGTGCGAAAGTTTCTGGACGGAGAGCCAGCTTGTAGACGGCAAGTGCCCCGACTGCGGCAGGGAAGTGAAGCCCGCGAGGGAGGAGGCGTACTTCTTTAAGATGGGCAAATATGCCGACCGTCTCGTGGAGCACATATGCACCCACCCCGACTTTATCCGTCCCGCTTCGCGCAAGCACGAAATGCTCAATAACTTCCTGCTTGCGGACGAGTTTATCGGAAAGAGCGACGAAGAGCTCGCCGCGGCGGCAAAAAACGGCACGTTAAAGACGAAATTGCAGGATTTGTGCGTTTCGCGCACGTCGTTCAAGTGGGGCGTGCCCGTAGACTTTGACCCCCGCCACGTCGTGTACGTATGGCTCGACGCGCTCGCAAACTATATAACGGGCATCGGCTACGACGTCGATTCGCCCTCCGGACAGTTCAAAAAATTATGGCCCGCCGACGTTCACGTCGTGGGCAAGGATATAATAAGGTTCCACGTAATTTACTGGCCCATATTCTTAATGGCGCTCGGTCTGCCCCTTCCCAAACAGATTTTCGGTCATCCCTGGCTGTTGCAGGGCGGCGACAAGATGTCGAAGTCCAAGGGCAACGTGCTCTACGCCGACGACCTTGCAACAATTTTCGGCAAAGACGCCGTGCGCTACTACGTTCTCCACGAAATGCCCTTCGACCAGGACGGCACGATAACGTGGGAGCTCGTGTGCGACCGCACCAATTCCGACCTTGCCAACACCTTCGGCAACCTCGTAAAGCGCACCGTTTCGATGACCAATATGTATTTCGGCGGCACGGCCGAAGATAAGGGCGTGCGCGAAGAGGTGGACGACAGCCTTAAATCTGCCGTATGCGCCGCGCGCGACAATGCCGCCGCCGCTATGGATAAGTTCTGCGTGGCAGACGCGCTCGACGCGGTGTGGGCAATCTTCCGCCGCGCCAACAAGTATATCGACGAAACCACCCCCTGGATACTCGCCGGCCAGCCCGACAAAAAGGAGAGGCTCTCCACGGTTTTGTATAACCTCTGCGAGGCAATCGCCGTCGGCGCGGCTCTTATGAAACCCTTCATGCCCGATACGGCAGCAGAGGCTTTAAGCGAAATCGGCGCCGAAGAGCGCGGCTGGGACAGCCTGGATAAATTCGGCGTGCAGAAAACTTACCGCGTGAGCGCACAGCCCAAAACGCTGTTCGCGCGCATAAAATTCGCCGATATCGCGCCCGAGATTGAAAAGATAGCCAAAGCCCAGCGCGAAGCCGCCGCTCCCGCGCCCGAAAATAAGGCTGAGGAAGTTCCTCCCATCACCATAGACGACTTTGCAAAGGTTCGCATGCAGGTGGGCACCGTCGTCGCCTGCGAGCCCGTTAAAAAGAGCAAACTGCTGCACGAAACGGTGGATATCGGCGGAAAGACCATTTCCGTGCTCAGCGGCATAGCCAAACACTATACGGCGGAAGAGATGGTGGGCAAAAAGGTGGTTGTGGTGACCAACCTTCCCCCGCGCGAGATGAAGGGGCTCAAAAGCGAGGGCATGATTGTGTGCGCGGAAGCGCCCGACGGCACCCTCTCGCTCGTCTGCCCCGAAAAGGACGTGCCCTCGGGGAGCGTTCTTTCGTGAGCATAAACGAAATTTCCGCCTCATATATCGACGTGCACTGCCACCTGACGGGCGGCGAATACGGCGATATCGGAGGCCTGATAGAAAAAATTGAGTCTGTCGGCGTAAAAAAGGTAATCACGGCGGGCTTCGATTTGAGCTCGTCGGAGGCGGGCGCGGAGCTCTCCGAAAGGTACCCCTGCGTATATTTCACCGCGGGCTTCCACCCGACGGAGCTCAAAAAATACAGGGAGGGCGACCTTGAAAGGATAGAGGCGCTCTTAAACCACCCGAAGTGCGTGGCGCTCGGCGAGATAGGGCTCGACTATCACTACGAGGATACCGACAAAACCCTGCAACACGAGCTGTTTTTGCGCCAGCTTGAAATTGCGGCGCGCGCGGGCATGCCCGTGCAGATACACAGCCGCGACTGCGCCGAGGATATGCTCGTCCTTTTAAAGGAACACGCGGCTTTGCTTTCAAACGGCGCGCTGCTTCATTGCTATTCGCACTCGCCCGAACTTGCCCGCGAGTTTTCAAAGCTGGGAATTTATTTTTCCTTCGGCGGGACTTCCACGTGGAAGGGCAGCAAGCGCGCAAAAAAGAGCATCGCCGCAATCTCTTTTGAAAGGCTCTTGACAGAGACCGACAGTCCCTATCTTCCGCCCGCAAGTTTATACGGCACGTTCCCGAATACACCCGCAAGTATCCCCGAAATAACGGCGAATATGGCGGAGATAAAGGGCGTGGAGACGGGCGTTATGGCGGAGCAGGTCTGGGCTAACGCGCACAGGCTGTTCAAAAAGCTCGGAAATTGAAATTGCCCTTGTAATATGGCGCAACCAACGCGCATTTACACTCGGCTTAAATAAAATGCGGGGCGGCGGCAAACAAGTTGCCGCCGCCCGTTACTCTTTTGTAAGGTAAGCTTTCAGGGCAACGCCCTGTCTTACACAAAAAGTATAGGCGCGCGGGTTGTTTTTATGCGGCGCGGGCAGAGGTAATTTATGGAAGAAAACAAAGTTAAAGACGTTCTGCTCTCGCAGGGCTTTAAATTCAAAAAACAGTTCGGGCAGAACTTTATAACCGATACCAACCTGCTCGCCTCCATAGTCGAGGGCGCCGGCGCCGATAAAGATACCACTGTGGTAGAGATAGGCTGCGGCGCGGGCACGCTCACGAGGGTGATTGCTGAGAGGGCGAAAAACGTGACAGCGTTTGAGATTGACCGCGACCTTGAACCTGTGCTGGCGGTCACGCTTGCGGGCGTAGACAACGCCGAGGTCATATTCCGCGATTTTTCGAGGGTAGACATGACCTCGTTCGAGAGGGACATGCCGCCCTATATCGTCATTGCAAACCTGCCCTATTATATAACCACGCCTCTCGTGATGAAGTTTATCGAACAGTCGGAAAAGTGCCGCTCGCTCACCGTTATGGTGCAGGAGGAGGTCGCGGAAAGGTTCTGCGCCGCGGCGGGCACGCCCGAATACGGCGCGGTTACGGCAAACATCGCTCTGCGCGGGGTGTGCAAAATTATAAAGCGCGTTCCACGCACGCTCTTTCACCCCACGCCCAACGTCGACAGCGCCGTGGTGCGCATAGACATAATTGAGGGCAACGTTAAAGTAAACGACGGGGCCATGTATAAAAAGGTCGTGCGCGCGGCGTTTGCCTCCCGCAGAAAGACGCTCGAAAACAATCTGATGCAGGCGTTTAAGATAAAGCGCGACGAGGCGCGCGCCGCACTCGAAAATTGCGGTATACACGCGCTCGCGCGCGGGGAGGAGCTTTCGCCCGCGCAGTTCGCAACGCTTGCCGACTATTTTTCCTCCCGCGGCATAAAATAGCGGCGGCGGACTATAATATAACCGGATAATGTAAATAAATAGTATAAATAAATCCGCCTGCGCGCAGAATTTTTCTGCGCGCGGGCGGATTTTACGCCAATTTAAGACAAATATTTTGCCGTCCGCAACGTTCTATGCGCGCAGAGCGCGGCATAAATTAGAGTAAATCCCAAAATCAAGCGGAGGCAAAGCAATATGAACCAGGAACTTGAATACGCCCAGATGCTCGAAGTGCCCGTGAGCACGGTGAGCGTCGTAAAAAAGAAATCTGTATTCAAAAAGAAAGAGCACAAGGACGACGATGCCTTAAAAGAGCAGGTCGTCGACAGCGTGAACGAGCGCATGGGCGACTATGTGTACGCCGAGGACTTAACCGTTCCTCCCAAGAGCGAAAAGGGCGCGTTCGCCGCAACGATGAGCGACAAGTCGGGCAGAATTCTCATAATAGAGGTGGCGGCGGCCTGCCTTCTCGCCATCGGCATATTCCTTACGAACGTGTTTATGCCGAACAGCGCCATCAACTCGTTCATAACGGGACTTACCACCGAGGAAATAACCGAGGCGGCATATAGCGAGTTCGACCTCTATCCCGTCGTTTCCGAACTCTCCGACGCCGAAGTTTCGGTATCGGCGGAAGGCGTTATAACCTTTACCGACGAGTGCGCCGTATATCCCGTGACGGAGGGCGAAGTTGCCTCCGTAACGCAGGCTGCTGACGGCACGTATTCGGTTGAAATTGCGCATACGTCGGTGTTCCGCAGCGTTATAAGCGGGCTTACGGATTCTTACGTTTCCGCAGGCGATAATGTGGAGGGCAACATACCCGTCGGCTGGTCAGACGGCTCGTCACAGGTATCGGTGTCTATGTATAACGAAGGCGCGCTGCTCGACTGCTATACCCTTTCGGGCACTCTCCCCGTATGGAATACCACAGGGACTGAACAGTGACGGAAATTAAAGGACAGAACCGATAAAAGGTTGCCCGAAAAACTGCCACGGGATTGGTAAAAACATGAAAATAAGCATACACCCGCTGTTTTTTGCGGCAGGCATAGCCTCGGCGCTGTTCGGCGGGCTGCCCGTGTTCCTTATATACACACTGACCGCGCTTGCACACGAGTGCGGTCATATTTTTTGCGCTCATTCGATGGGTTTTTCGTGCGAAAAGGTAAAGCTCATGCCCTACGGCGCGGCGGCCGAGTGCGAGATTGACGGAATCTCTCCGTCCGACGAGATAAAGCTTGCGCTTTCGGGGCCGCTCGTAAACGCCGCAATATGCATGTTTCTTGCCGGGCTGTGGTGGTTTTATCCGCTCTCATATGCCTATACCGACACGGTCATGACGGCAAACGCAGTAACTTTTATCATAAACATCCTTCCCGCCTACCCGCTCGACGGCGGCAGGGTGGCGCGTTGTCTGCTCGCAAAAGTTATGCCTGCCCGCGCCGCAAACATTGCGCTCCGCGGGGTGACGGTGCTCGTCGCATTCGGCGTTTCATCGCTCTTTTTCTTTACGGATATGGGCGCAAACTGCATAATGTTCGGCGTGTTTTTGCTTATTTCTGCATTTTCTAAGCCGCCGGCGGCGTGCAGGATAAATTTTACCGAAAATAAAAAGTTAAAGCGCGGGCTGGAAGTTAAATATATCCTTGCCGACGGTTCCCTCACATACCGCCGCGCCGTGCGCTTTTTAGACGATAAAAAGTACGTTATATTCAGAACGCGCGAGGGCGACGAGGTGACGCAGGATAAACTGTTCGACGACTTCGCAACGCGCGGCATCTACGATAAGGTGTTTGCCGCAAGCGCGGAGGGGGAAACTTCCGCGGAAGAGCGTGCCGGAAAGGAGGGAGAGCCTGATGCGGAAATTTACAAAGAGATATGCGTTAAATAGGGCATATATGCGGGGCAATTAAAATTTTAAGCAAAAAATATGCTAAAAGGCGGCTTATATTTTAGGCCGCCTTTTTACTTCTGTAAAAAACTTTTAGAAAAAATTTCGCTGTCTATGTCGCCGCAAATAACGCATTCGGCGGCTCTTACTCCGAGCTCTGTTCCGCGTTCGAAAGCCTTGTATGCCTCCGAATAGTCGCAGTCGAGCTCAAATTCCTGCTTTTTCGATTTGAACTGTCTTAGCGAATACAAAAAGTGCCTTTTAAGGCAGTTTTCCGTGCCCGAAACCGTTATCTGCGGCAGAACCCTGCGCACGGCGTCGCATACCGTCGGCGTGCAGGCGACCACGCTTTCGCGCGGCAATATCATGCGCCGCAAGCCGCTTCTGCGGCTGACGTACAGCCCCAAATCGCGCTCGTATTTCTGGTGGATAAAGGCGCCGCGCTTTGCCGCCTCGCAGGCGTACACGAAGGGGTGCACCGTGCAGTCGAGCGCGTAGTGCGTCGCCCAGCCGGCAACGTACGCGGCGTTGGCACCCTTCAGCTTTTCAAACAGTTCGGCGGCGGGCATGCGGTGCAACAGTCTGCCCGCATTGTTTTTGTAGCTCAGACCGTAAAAAAAGAATACATCGCCGCCCTGCGCACCCAAAAGGTACAGCGTTTTGTTGTCTGCGATAATTTTTTTGTATTCGCCGCCAAGCCGCTCGTATATCAGTTCTGCGGCAATGTTGTGCGTGAAGTAATCAGGCATTTAATTTCTCCAAGGAATAGTATGCCCAAAAAGCCTTACAAATTCTCCCTCTTGGCGTAAAACAGGTATTGCTGCATATATCCCGCGTTTTCGCCGAACAGACCGCAAAAATACGCGTTTATCTTGTTTCTGTCTTTAAGCGTGCCGCCGAAGTCGTCGTGATACAGCTTTTCAATCCACGTGTCCACGGGGAAGCACTCCCTGCGCGCAAATCCGAACAGGCTTATGCAGTCGGCAACTTTCGGCCCTATGCCAATATATGTAAGAAGCTTCTTTTTAAGTTCCGCCGTCGGCAGGGTATACAGCTCCTCTATGCCCTCGGCGGCAATTCTCTTCGAGGTGGAAACGAGGTATCCGTCGCGGTATCCCGCGCCGAGCGATTTATAAAATTCGGCGCTCTCTTGCGCAAGTGCCGCCGAGGAGGGGAAGGCGTGGTATTTTTCACCGCAAAAAGAGAGCTTTTCGCCGAGTTTTTCGCAAATTCTTCCGATTATTCCCTTAATCCTCGGGATGTTGTTGTTCTGCGAAATTATAAAGGAATAAATCATCTCCTCGGGGTTCTGGTTCAAAAGCCTCAGCCCCGCGCCCCGCTCTGCCCCGCGCGTGAGTAGCGACACGCCGTAGCTCTTCGCCTGCGCGTTGATTGCGGCATAGTCGCGCCCCAAATCAAAGAAGTTATAAAAATAGCCGTCGTCGTCGCACTCCACAATCGTTCGGTCGCCGCGGGTGTAAACGTAGCACGCCCTGTCGGCGGAATAAACCTTGTAGCCCTCTTTGTACGGGATAAATCTGAAAATCTGTCCGCATTCCAGGGTGTCGCGCGGGGAAAAGTAGCGCGCGTCGTACTCTATGCTCATGTTTTTTCTCCTTTGTGCAAGGGCGCCTTTATGCCCTCTTCAGACAGGTAAAATTTTATCACCCGCCGATAAGTTTGTCAACGCCGCGGGCGCGCAAAATATGCGCGCCCGCGGCGTTGATTTTATAAATTGAGCGGCACATATGCCGCGATAAATTTTGTTTTTTCACGCTTTTATAATAAAATAAAAATTTAGAAGAATAATATTTTTATGCAGAGCCTTTCCGAAAGCATAAAAAAAATAAAATCCGTGCTCGTATCGGCGGACGTGATAACTTACGAATTCTCCTCCGCGGCCGGCAAAAAGTTTGCGCTTGTTTACGTCGACGGGCTTATCGATAAGGCGCAGCTCGGCGAACTCGTCGTAAAGCCGCTCGCGGGCGTAAAAAACGGCGCGACGGCGGAGGACGTGCGCCCCATTCTCGCCTCGCCCGAGGTGAAGGAGGACGACGACTTTTCGGTAGCGGTAAAGGAGATATCCTACGGCAGCGCCGCGCTGCTTATCGACGGGGAAAAGACCTTTTTTATAATAGGGCTTACAAAGCCGCCCGGAAGGGCGGTGGCCGAGCCTCCCACGCAGATTGCGGTAAAGGGCCCGCGCGAGGGCTTTACCGAGGATATAAAGGTCAACTGCGCGCTGGTGCGCAAGCGCCTCAAATCGCCCGACATGCGGCTTGATACCGTCCGCACGGGCAGGCGCTCGGATACCGCCGTGACTATTTGCTATCTTGCAGACGTGTGCGACCCCGCCATACCCGAAAAACTAAAAAAACAGATTGAAAATACCGAGATAGACATCGTCGCCGACTCGTCTTATGTCGGCAGGTTCGTTTCGTCCCGTCCGCGCTCGCTCTTCAAACGGTGCGCAACATGCGAAAAGCCCGATATATTCTGCGCCAAAATTTCCGAGGGCAGGGTGGGCATACTAGTCGACGGTTCGCCGATAGCCATAACTGTGCCGTATATGCTCGTTGAGGACTTTCAGTCGTCGGAGGACTACTATATTTCCTCGTACCGCGCTACAATTCTGCGCTTTCTGCGCGCGGTAGCGGTGGTTGTGGGCATGCTTCTGCCCGCGGTGTATGTTTCGGCGCAGCTCTTCAAACTGCAGCTCATACCGCTTAAACTGCTTTTGAACATTTCAAGCTCGGTTTCGGGGCTGCCGTTATCGCCCGGCGTGGAGATGTTTTTAACGCTCTTCGTGCTCGAAGTTTTAAACGAGGCGTCTATCCGCATGCCCAAATACGTGGGGCTGGCAATTTCGATTGTAGGCGCGCTCGTGCTTGGCGAAACGGCGGTTACGGCGGGAATAGTGTCTACCCCCGCGATAATAATAGTCGCCTTTTCGGCAATCTGCCTGTACGTCGTGCCCGACCTCGTCGAAACGACGACGACTTTGCGCTGGATATTTCTTATAATCGCCGGCAGCATAGGCACGTTCGGCATAGTGCTCTTTATATGCTTTCTTTTGTGCTATCTCGTCACCGAGCAGGCGTACGGCGTTCCGCTGCTGTCGCCCTTTTCGCCGCTTACCAGGCGCGACATGCGCGACGGACTGCTGAAAACCGATATGTATTCGCTCTCAAGGCGCCCCGCCGCGCTGAAAAGCAAAAACAAGGTGCGGCTTAAAACTGGCGAGACCAAGGGCGGAAAGTAAAAAAAATCAATTATGCCGCGGCAGCCGCGGCGTTTGCCGCAAATTTTGCGGCAGGGGAGGAACGATGAGGGAGCAACTCTGCACCCGTCAGGTGTGTTTTATAATGTTTGTATATTCTGCGGCGGGCAAACTTCTGATGATGCCCGCGGTGCTTTCGTACTATTGCGGCGGCGACCTCATTTTTCCCGCGCTAATCGTGTATGCGCTGCAGGTTGCCGTCGTGTGGGCGGTGTCTTACGCCTGTTCCAAAACGGAACTTACGTTTTTCGCGCTCATGAAAAACACCTTCGGCAAGGTTGTTTCAAAGATTTTCTGCTGGCTCTTCGCGCTGTTTTTCGCCGCCTCTGCGCTGCTTCCCATGCTCGAACAGAAATTGTTCGTCCAGTCAATCTTCTACGACACTATTCCTTCGCTCATAACGTTTTTGCCGTTCTTTGTATTTGCGGTATATGCGGGTGCCAAGGGCATAAAAAACGCGGGCAGGGTGGCCGACGCCGCGCTGCCTGTGTTCTGCACGGCAATCGCCGCGCTTTTCATAATGTCGTTCGGGGAGAGCAACATAAGCTGGCTCGCCCCCGTGCTTAAAACCACGCCCGCGTCGGCGCTCTTTTCGGGTGCGAGATTTTCGCTCTACAACTTTACCGACGGCGCGGTTATGCTCATGCTTATGGGCAGATTCAGGTATAAAAAGGGCGACTGCACAAAAATAACGCTCACTTATGCGCTCTCCGCCGTGCTCGTGCTCCTCTTTCTCGGTCTGTTTTACAGTATTTTTTCGGTGCTTGCGCCCGACCAGTACTTCGCCATAAGCAAAATTGCAATATTTTTCAGCGCGCTTTCGCTCGTGGGCAGGGTCGACCTCATCGCCGTGTATGCCGTGGAGCTGTGCATGCTGTTTGCGATAGTGCTCTATATCCAGCTCTGCGTCGCCTGCGTCTGCGGCGCGCTCGAAAGAGAACAGACTCAGGGGCGCAACGTGCGTCCTGCCGCCGCGATAACTTCGCTCGTTCTCAACGCGCTGCTGCTTGCCCTCGTTGTGCTGGCGAACAACAGTTATCTTGTCGTGCAGGAGGTGTTCGGCAGATATCTCTGGGCGGTTTTTCTCGCCTTCGCGTTTATTATTCCGCCCCTCGTGTGGGTGCTCAGAAAGAAAAATAAAACGGGGTAAGTTCTTTCCGCGCTTTGCGGCGCGGTATCTTTACATAATATATGCCCGCGCCCGTTTGTGCGGCTGCGTCGGGTGCGCAGGGGGGGGACATCTCTATGACGAAAGCGACGCGCATGCAAAAAGTCGCGCGGGCCGCGTTTATACTGCTTATCGCGGCGATGCTGTTTTTGTTTTTTACCAACGATTTCGGGCTTGTCGATATTCACAAGGCGTCGATAGTCGTCGCCGTCGGCGTGGACGTTACGGAGGAAGGGTACGACGTAACCGCGCAGGCGGCAATTCCCACGCCGTCGCAGGGTGAGGGCAGCGCGGCGTACACGCAGGTCACCGGCAGCGGCGCGACCGTTGCCGACGCCGTCGACGACATAAACGCCAAAACGGGGTTTTATCCCAAACTTGCCTTTTGCAATCTCGTCGTTCTGGGCGAAAGCTGCGCGCAAAAGGATATATTTACCGTGCTCGATTATTTTTACCGCAACGATTATGTGCCCTTAACCGCGCTCGTGGGGATGTGCAGGGGCAGCGCAAAGGAGCTTTTGGGGCAAAAGCCGTCCGACGGCGGAATGTCGTCGTCGGCAATACAGCGCGCCATGAGCGAGGAGCTCAAAAATTCGGCAAACGCCTCTACGGTAAATTTAAAACTGCTCGCGCAGGACGCGGGTTCGCCGTCGGCCTCTTCGTATATGCCGCTTATCAAATTTTCACAGGGCGGCAGCGGCGGGTCGACGACGGCTTCTTCGGGAGGTTCCAAAAGCTCGGGCGGCAGCTCGCAGTCGTCGGGCGCGGGAGAGAATTCCGCCGAGTTCACCTGCCTCACCACGGCGGCGTTTACGGGCGGGGCGTTCGTCGGAATTCTCGATGAAGACATGGCGTTCGCCCTCAACCTTTTGCGCAGCGAAATACGGCTCGCCGTCGTAAACTGCGTGTACGACGGGGAGAATTATACGGTCGGACTGAAAAATAACAGCAGCGAAATGCGGATGGAAGCGGAGGCGGGGGCGCCCGTTTTAAAAATAAAGTACCGCGCGCTTGCCAACGTTCAGGCGGCCGAAAGCCGTCCCGCGGCGGAGGGCAGCGCAAATTCACATCTGGTTAAAGACGGCGTTTTGCAGTCGGTCGCCGACACGATAGAGTCGCGCATGTCCTCGCTCATGGATTTTTGCGTTCAGAACGGGTGCGACCTCGTCGGCGTAAAAAAGATGCTCTGTCAGCGCAGGTATAACGATTATCTTGCCTTTAAAGATACCGCGCTCTCTGTGCTGAAAGTGAAATATGATATAAAGATTGAAAGCGTGAGATAGCGCGGTACGGCCCTGCCGTCATAATGTGCGCAGCCGAAGGAACCCGGAGCGCGGCGACGGACGGCAAATATTTTAGATAATTCTCTGTCGTCGCAAACGAATCGTTTTGAATAAAGTTTAAGGCGGGGCGGCACATAAAGTGCCGCCCCGCCCTTTGTCCGCCGCAGATTATAATACGGACTGACCGCTTTTTTGCGGGTTTTTAAGTTTCTTCTGTCTGCGTTTCGCCGCTTTCAGGCTTGTTTTCGTCTGTTTTCAGCCTTTCGGCCGCCTCGCAGGCGAGCGCCGTTATAAGGGTTATCTCCGTATCGGAGAGCCCTTCCGCGATATATTCCGATATGGCTTCCTTGGCCGCTTCTTTCAGTTCGTCGCCGTCTTTCGTTTGCGCGAGCGATATAATGCTATCTGCGCACGTTTTTTCTTTTCCGCTTAAAACCCAGCCCTTTAAAATTTCGGCGACTGCGTCCTGCGCGGTGGCGGAGCCTCCGCCCAAAAATCTGTCCGTCGCAATGCAGAGCAAAACTGAGAGCGTGCCGACCGAAAGCCCGTGCTCTATCACCGAACTGAAATTCTCAAATGCATACAGCGCGTCACCCTCGCGCATGCTCTCGTATATCGCATATACGAGCGTACCGAAGATGTAGGCAACAATCGTTACGACGCGCGGCTTGTTTTTGAGCGCCGTTCTTTTAAGCACGGCGCAGAGCGCGGCGCAAAATATCGATATCAGGGCGACGTCAAGCCCGTAGCGGGCAAAAATTTCGCAAAATTCCATACGTTACGTTCTCTCCTTTAAAGGGGGAACATATCGTAAATTGCGCGCATAGCCCCGTGCCTTGCGGCACGCCGACGCAGTATGCGGCGTATGGCGTATTTAGTTATTTTTCTTCCCCCCTTTTAAAATTATTTTTTTCACCCGACGGTTTATTTATAATCGCACAGTCCGGCGCAAAAACGCCGCGGCATAAAATATTGTCTGCTTAAATTTTTAAAATTTTCACACAAAACCCTTTACAAGTTTTTTCGCTCCCACAATTTTTAAATTAATGGCGGCGCACATAAAAATAAAGTGCGCGCGCCGCCCCTTTTGGT
>ERZ1643250.1129-NODE-1129-length-24411-cov-8.170553_pt1 | contig 24411 bp, 36 predicted proteins | sample MGYA00579262_ERZ1643250 | MGnify/ENA primary metagenome ERZ1643250 (study PRJEB29033, sample SAMEA4952265) | chicken gut metagenome | biome: Broiler Chicken; feature: Gastrointestinal Tract; material: Caecum | place: Ireland | collected 2018 | study: Broiler... | reverse complement strand
TGCTCCATGAGACCCTGGACGAAGCAGCGCAGGTGCTGGTGGAGAATATCAACAACCAGACAAGCCCCTTTGCCCTGCTGTTTGAATTTGACGGCGACAAGAAGGCCACCCGCCATGTGCTGTACAACTGCACATGCACCCGTCCCAGCGTTTCGGGAGGCACCACGACTAACACCAAGGAACCCTCCACCGAGACTATGAACCTGACGGCCTCGCCCCTGCCCAACGGCAATACAAAGGCCCGGACAACGGTGGACACGCCGGCCGCCCAGTACGCTGGCTGGTATGACGCGGTATGGCAGCCGCTTGGGCAGTTGGTGGTGACCAGTGCCGCCGGCGCGACGTCCGGCAAGACAGCTCTGACAGTCGCTCCCGAGCTGACCAGCGGGAACAGCTATAAGTATCAGACCTCCGCCTCTGTGGCGCTTCCGGCCTATGGAGAGGTGCTCAGTGACGGATGGACCGACTGGGACGGCAGCGAGGAGATCACCGCCACCACCGGGCAGCAGATCGCTGTGGTGGAGGTCAATACCGACAATCAGGCAATGGCCGGCGGCGTTGCCACAGTCACCGCTAATGCTGGAGGCTGATTATGGAGAAAACGATTGAGATCGACGGCCGCCCGGTGACGTTCCGGGCGACTGCCGCAATCCCCAGATTGTACAGGCTTCGATTCCATCGGGATATCATGCAGGACATGGCCCGTATGAGGAAAGAAATTCTCAAGGCCCAGATGCAGAAAAAGAGCGTCCCTGTGGACATCCTCACGCTCTTTGAGAATGTGTCGTTCCTGATGGCCAAGCACGCGGACCCCAGCCTGGAGGCAAATACTGTGGAGGAATGGATGGAGACCTTCAGCTCCTTCAGCATCTACACGGTATTTCCTGTGATCTCTGAACTCTGGCTGGAAAATATCCGGACCCTTGTGGAGGCTAAAAAAAAACAAGGCCAATAGACCGGCCAATGACCACCGCCCTGTTTCTGCTGCGGGCCGGACAGATGGGGTTGTCCATGTCGGACCTGGAACTCCTAACCATCGGAATGGTCTGGGACATGATGACGGAAGCCGCCAATGACCACTGTACGTACGCGCAGCTTCCGAATCAGGACGATTTTGACAGCTTTTAAGGAGGTGTCCCGTTTTGGCAAGCAGAATCAAAGGCATCACCATTGAGATCAACGGCGACACCACAAAGCTCACCCAGGCGCTGCGGGAGACCGATACGCAGCTGTTTGATGTGCAAAAAAACCTGCGGGATGTAGAGCGGCTTCTGAAACTGGACCCCACCAATACAGAGCTGCTTGCACAGAAGCAGCGGCTTCTGGCGGAGCAGTCCGCCCTCGCAGCCGACAGATTGAAACAGATGGAGGCGGCGTCCGAACATCTCGACAGCTCTCTCAGTCAGAGCCAGCTGAATGATTTTAACCTGGAGCTGGATCTGACGCGGGCCCGGGCGTCCCTTGCGGAGCAGGAACTCCGGGATTTTGAGCAGAGGCTGAACGATGTGGATGACTCCGCGGAGGACTCCTCGGACAGTCTGAACGACGTGGGTGATGCCGCAGACGGGATGGACGATGGCTTTTCCCTGGCGGACGGGGTCATTTCCAACTTCGTGGGCGGCGCAATGACCAAGCTGCTGGATATTGCGCTTCAGGCCGCTGAGGCCATCTGGAATCTAGACGAGGCCACGGAGGAGTACCGGGAATCCATGGCCCTGCTGAACACCGCCTTTGAGACCGCAGGATTCGGGGCGGACACGGCGAAGCAGGCCTATGAGGGTTTTTATACGATCCTTGGAGATACCGGACAAGCCACAGAGGCATCCCAGCTACTAGCTCAGCTTGCCACAAGCGAACAAGATGTGGCAAAGTGGATCGACATTGCCGCAGGTGTTTATGGGACATTTGGAGAGTCCATCCCAATTGAATCGCTGATTGAAGCCGCCAACGAAACGGCCAAGACCGGACAAGTTACCGGAACTCTGGCGGATGCCTTGAATTGGGTCGGGTTAAGCGAGGATGAAGTAAATAGCCAGCTGTCTATGCTGAATGACGAGAGTCTCCGCGCCCGGCTGTTGATGGACACATTATCCAATACATATAAGACCGCCAGCGAGTCCTTCTATGAAAACAGCGATGCTATTCTTGAATCCCGGCAGGCACAACTGGAGATGGACGATACCCTGGCCACCCTGGGACAGTCTGTTTCGGACCTCAAAACAAAGTTAGCTGAAGCTTTTGGCCCAAGCGTTTTAGAGTTGATAACTGCCATTGCGGATTTGTTGGAAACGTTGTCCCCAATTATCAACCTTATCCTCAAAAATATCATCACTGTCATTGATGCAGTGACGCTCCTAATCGGACTACTTGCGGATGCGGTGGGTTGGCTCCTTGATCTGCTGGGCCTTGGCGGAAAAAGCGGAGATATTGAGGTCACAACATCCAGTTCCGGGAGCCGTACCATGGCGGACGCTTCGGCTTACAGCATCCCCGCATTTGCGTCCGGCGGTGTGATCCCGCCAAACAATCCATTCCTGGCCGTCCTGGGCGATAACCGGCAGGAGCCGGAGGTGGTCGCGCCCTATTCCACCATCAAGCAGGCCGCCCGGGATGCCATGGCCGAGCGCGGAGGGACTGGGCAGATCACCATTGTGCTGCGGGCAGCCGATGGATTTACGCGGAACCTTTCTTATTCGCTGGATCAGGAGTCCGCCCGGCAAGGCGTGCACCTGGTCAGCACAAAGGGGGTATGAGCGTGCAGGTTATCATGGATGGTGTATCTTACCGGCTCAATGTGCGCTATGAGACCCTGGGGCGCTCTTTCCGGCTGGACGAAGGCCAAAACGCCGGAACCATGCTTTCCGGAGACTACACCAGAGACCTCATGGGCACCTATTACGACTATTCCATGGAGGTGGAGCCAGATCCCCGGTTTCCGGCCGACTACGATGCCTTTTACGAGGCAATCTCAGCCCCAGTCTCCAGCCACAGCCTTACCCTGCCGTATGGGCAGAGCACCATCACCTTTGACGCAATGGTCTCCGAAGGTACAGACCTCTATCGGGGGAAAGTGGCCAACCGCACACGCTGGGGAGGCCTGCAGGTACAGTTCACGGCCAAAAAGCCGCAGAGGACGCCTACATGAATCAGATTATTTACAGTAAATGGGTGTTTGAGGATGACGACATCCGCTCCGCGCAAATCTACCGCGCCACGTCCCTGATCGCGGACAGCTTGGAGCCCAACACCTTAAACGCCACAGTCCGGTGCAGTGACAGCAGTATCCTCGAATTCGAGCAAGATACCCGGCTGACTTATGTCCACAGCACAGATCTGCCGGCCTATTTTTACATCCAGGACATCACCCGTACCGGTCCGGACGAGTACGCAATATCCGCAATGTCCGCCATTGGGCGGCTCATCCACGGGGAGCAGCACTACGGCGGCATCTACACCGGTCAGACCGTGGGACAGGTTATCCCGGAAATCTGCGGCCCGGTGCCCTGCGTCGTCAAAACAAATCTGCAAGACGTACAGATATATGGCTGGCTGCCAATCGCATCCCGCCGGGACAATCTGGCGCAGGTCCTGTTTGCCGTCGGCGCATGGATCAGGGATGATCTGGATGGAGTTCTTCACATCGAGCGGCTTTGGGACGGGTATACCGCCAATATCACGCAGGCGCAGATCTACCAGGGTCCCAGTATGTCCTACGGGGCAAAGGTCACGCAAGTGGTTGTCACAGAGCACCAGTATGTTCAGGGGGGAGAGGAGGTCACGCTCTTTGAGGGACAGTCCCAGCAGGGCGACATCATCACATTCTCCGAGCCTGCGTACAACCTTCGTGCCTCTGGGTTCAGCATTTTGGAGAGCAATGCCAACTATGCCAAGATCACGGCTGGAAATGGCACACTTGTAGGCTCGGCCTATATCCACAATACCCGCCAGGTCTCAGCTGATGTCTCCCAAGCGGCTGAGCCCAATGTGGTAACTGTATCGGATGCCACGCTGGTGTCCCTGGTCAACTCATCTGATGTGGCCCAGCGTCTGGCGCAGTATTACGCCTGCCTGGCTACTTTTGACGGAGACATCCTGCCGGGGCAACAGCTGGATGGCAATGTGGTCGGCATCTATGATCCGTTTGACCGACAGATGGTCCAGGCGTGCCTCAAGAGCCTGGACATCAAAATATCCGGAACGCTCAAGGCCACCGTATCTGCACTGGTGGGATTCAAGCCGCCGCAGGTAGATGACTCCCAGACGCTGGATGAGCGCATCGTGCTCACCGGGTCAGGATTTTACCAAAAACCGGCTGGGACTACTTTGATCCGCTATGTTTTGATTAGCGGGGCCCAGGGAGGACATTGCGGGCAAAAAGGCGGGGATGTCGGCACGTCGCCGTCCGTATCCTGGTCTGATCCTACGTGGGGGGACCAATACCGAGGCTGCGGACTGGCTGATGGCGGCGCGGGCGGAGAGGGCGGCGCTCCGGGTGAGGGTGCCAGGATCCTCGAAGGGACCCTGAATGTCTCTGATATAACCTCCATCCCGTACAGTTGCGGCGTGGGTGGCCTGGGCGCCGCCTATGACCCGGACGATCCGGAAGGCTCCCCCGGAAGCGACACGACACTGGGACCTGCAACCACAGCTGAGGCACAAGCCCCGGAGGCTGGATACACAGATCCCATCACCGGGGAAAAATACGGAGGAATCGGTGATCAGGGAATCCCCGGAGGCAAGGGCGCGGGGAAGGCGGCCGAAGTCACAACCGTTGACGATGAGACAGTCCAGCTCTTTGATCCTGCGGAAAGTGTCACCGACGAGGACGGCAATACCTGGAACGGAGGCTTGACCGAAACTGACGCGGATGATCCGGATCGCGTGGCTATGGAGATGCGGGAGAATGATGGGGCCCGCATTTGGTATAGCCGGGGCTTAGGGGCAGGCGCGGCCGCCGGTACAAACGGCAGCGGGCCGGGTCCCGAGGCATCCGTCTCTGTGCGCTCGTCCTCGATCGTAGCAACTGCTGCATCTGGCCTGGATGGCGCGGCGCCGGCCCTGACGCCCAAAAAGCCTGCCCAATATGGCAAAGGCGGCCGCGGCGGTTATGGCGGCGGCGGTGCCAGCTCAGGAGGCCTTGCCATCGGCTCCACAGATTCCTCGGATTACACGGTTTCAATCACCGCCGGAATCGGGGGGATCGGCGGAAATGGCGGTCCTGGGGGACCTGGCGGAGATGGCTGTATCATCCTGTACATCAGCCGCACCATCCCGCAGGAGAGCGGCCCGCTGGTGACTTCGGACGCGAAGTGGTTTTTGGACAAGTATGGCCGAAGATTCATCACCTGAGGAGGTTACCAAATGGCAATAACGATTGAAGAACTCGCTGCAAAAGTTGCTGAACTCGAACAGCAGATGGCAGCAATCACGGCCCCGCCTACCGAGTATTACACCAGTGCATACAGTGGGGAGGAAATTGATGCCGCTGTCAAAAAGGTATCTGATGGATTGGCTGGTGGCGTGACCTCCTTCAATGGCCGGACCGGTGCGGTGTTGCCCCAGTCCGGGGACTACAACGCCACACAGATTCCCGTGAGCGGGGAGCCGGAGGCGGAGACCGTTGCGGAATCTTTGTCCAATAAGGCGCCCGGCGGATATGGACTGGGTGGCAACTGTGTGACAATTGAGGACTGGAACACAGCAATCAAAAACGGGTGGTATCGCAATAAAACCGCTGACCCGGGGAATCATACCCCGGACGGCTCCGCGTGGTATGGGTTTGTAGTTAACTACATAGATACCCTCATTATCCAGGTTGCGTTCCACGCCGACTCTCCGACGAATATCAAAAGCGCAATACGCACCTGCTATGCGGGCACCTGGGGGGAATGGCAATATACTACGCCGCCGCGATCAATCGGTGTGGAGTACCGGATTCCGGAACTCTATAACAACGCTCCAGTCTATACCAAAGTTATAGACTTTGGAGCTGCACCGAATGCCACTTCTAAGACTCTAGGGCATGGAATTGCGTCTTTCCGGCAATGTGTTGAGATATCCGGCAACATAGGGGGAGCGAATCTGATTGGGCATCCGCACATCACCGGGGTAAACGCCACTGCATCCGGAATTACGATCGAGACGGATGCCGATCTCTCTGGGAACAATGTATACGTGATCCTCAAATACACGAAAACATCCAACTAAGAGGAGAACACCATGAAAATCATCAAGTATCAGCTTGCAACAGAGATCAACCGTGGCACTCCCGAGGAACCGGACATCGAGACCGTACTATCCGACGTCTCCATGCCTTACGCCACGGAGGCCGACTACCAGCTGGCCATGTCTGAGGCATGGCGGGGTAAGGTCACCGTGGAGGAGGTGGCGGAAACTGCGGATGAAATCCGGGCGCGGCGGGACAAGCTGCTGTCAGACACAGATTGGACGCAGACCCTGGACGCACCTATCGACGCCGTCACCAGGGAAGCCATGCGTACATACCGGCAGGCTCTGCGGGATGTGCCGCAGCAGGATGGATTTCCGACAGACGTCCAGTGGCCGGAGCTGCCGGAGACCACAAAAGCCGCGCCCGATCCCGTAGATACGGCATTCGACGCGCTTGTCGGAGTTGGAGGTGATGACCATGCGTAAGGAAAAGGCAGTGGAGATGCGCCGGGCGGCGCTGCTGTCGGCGCAGGGAGCCACAGATGCGCAGGCGCTTACCATGCCTTCCCTGTACCCGGAGTGGGCCGCAGGTGTGGCCTACGGCGGAGAGGGAGAACCCTGCATTGTCCGCCAGCCCGGAACCTCACAGCTATACCGAATCAATGATGGCAAGGCCCACACATCTCAGGCGGGATGGGAGACGGTGTCAACTCCCTCCCTATGGACCGCCATCCAGGGCAGCGAGGCCGGGACAAAAGAAGACCCCATCCCGGCTGTGCGCGGGATGGAGTATGAGTATGGGCTATATTACAAGGACCCGGAGGACGGCAAGACGTACTTTTGCGCCCGCTCCGGCGAGGCTGAGGGTGGCAAGGTTATCCTCCAGTACCTGCCCCATGAGCTGATCGGGCAGTATTTTGAGGAGGTACCTGCCACATGAACACAGAGGTGATCTGCGCCTTGATTGCCGGGGCGGCCACGGTCCTGGCGGCCATTGCGGAGCGGCGGAGCCGTCTGAGCGCCAAGCGGGCAGAGGTCCGGGCACAGCGACGGGAGAAGGAGAGCCGCCTTGCCATGGATCTGATGTACGCCAACTGCGCCTTGTCCCTGACCACCGCCAAGAAGCTGGCGGGGATGCATACCAACGGTGATGTGGAAGAGGCCATGGAAGCCGCCCGCAGCGCCCAGGAGGCGTATCAGGATTTTGCCCGGGACGAGGCGGCCCACCAGTTCAGCAAAGTTTAATAACCGGCTTTGGCCGGAAATTTGAAAGGAGTACATACCATGAAAAATCTTGAAGAGATCCTGCATGACTACACCAGAGGGGACAAGCCCCTGGACGAGACCAATCAGGTGCTGAAGGATCTGGGCTGCGGACTCCAGCTCGACCCCACCAGAAATCTGTTCTCCGCCCAGGAGCTGATGGACACCCACGTGGGCGAAACGCCGGACGAGGCCAATGGCTGGGGACTGTTGGATCACGGCGTGGGATGCCTGGAGAAGGTCCGTGTGGTGGACGGCCGCACCGTTGACGTGGACATGGGACAGGAAACCGCCTATGTGTACATCGCCGGCCGCACGTACCGCCTGCGGGGCGACGTGCTGACGGAGGAGGACTGAGATGGAACTGCTGAAAAAGCGGGCAGCCAACCTGCTGGCAGTCAAGAGCATTGTGACGATTGTGCTCACATGCGTCTTTGCTTATCTGGCCGTCACCGGCCACGTGACCACAGATCAGTTCTTGACTGTGTTCACTGTGGTGATCGCCTTCTACTTCGGTACCCAGGCGGAGAAGCGGATCTCCCAGGCAGAGGGTATTTCTGAACTGCAGAGTGGAGCAATTGTCCTGCCGGAGCGGGCAGCGGTTCAAGACGAGGAAAAGCAGGCATAATATGGAGCGGCAGGCGGGGTGATCCTGCCTGCCGCCTTGCGATTAAGGAGGAAATCTATGCAGTTTGCGGCGACCTACCCGCTGGAGAAGATCCGGCGGGTGCAGATCTACAACAACATCAAGCGGTACCGGGAAACGGAGCTGGATAAAATCCTGCAAGAGACGGGCGGCAGCTTTGTGTTCGGCGGACCGATCTTTCTCCGCGACCTGTCCGCCTGCTGCCATCTGAAGGGAGACGGCGTGGTGTACGGCGCACCGGACTATCACGTGTGGGGCATGGCATGGGGCACCGACGCACAGGACTATGCCATGGAGCGGCTGCCCTGCGGGGCGGACAACTATGTAGAATGCGTGGCCCTCATCGTGGAGGGGGAGCCGCTGGCGGCACCCCACTACCAGCCGGACATGGGCGGCAGACGGCCCCGCCAGGCTATCGGTGCAAAGGACGGCCGGTTTGCCTATCTCGTCACCCAGACGCCTTACACCCCGGAGGAGCTGCGGGACGTGCTGGCGGCCGCCGGCTGGGACAGCGCGGTGATGCTGGACGGTGGCGGGTCCGTGTGTTACCGGGACCGGGCGGGAAATGGCTTCGCCTGTGATGCAGACCGGGTAATCCCCTACTATATCGTGGTGCATCTGGCGGCGGATGTGTCAGAATCTGACACCACCGGCGGGCAGTATGTGGTGACGGCCCAAAGCGGCCTCAATATCCGCAAGGGGCCTGGCACATCCTTTGACAAGCTGGGAGGCTACGCCTACGGCGCCGTGGTGGCCATCCAGGCTATCCGGGACGGCTGGGGGCAGACGAACCGGGGCTGGGTGTCCATGGACTACCTGCGGCCCGTGGAGGCCGCAGACGAGGGCCTGGTGACCGACACCGGGCTGCGGATCATCCAGGACATCCTGCCCGCCGGCGCCAAAAACCGGCCGGGCGGCAGCAATCCGGATTCGTACATCACCATCCACGAGACCGGCAACTTTGCCAAGGGGGCCGACGCGGCGGCCCACGCGTCATATCTGCGGGTCAGCTCCGCCCAGGCGGCTTCCGTGAGCTGGCACTACACGGTAGACGACCACAGCATCTACCAGCACCTGCCGGATGGTGAGCGGGCCTACCACGCCGGGGACGGCGGCAGCGGCCCGGGCAACGCCACTTCCATCGGCATCGAGATCTGCGTGGATGCCGGCGGAAATTTCGAGCAGGCCAAGGCCAACGCGGCGGCGCTGGTGCGGCTGCTGATGGAGCGGCACGGCATTCCGCTGGCTAACGTGGTCCAGCACAACCACTGGAACGGCAAGGACTGTCCCAAGACCATTCGGGCCACAGCGGGCGCCTGGGAGGCCTTCCTGGGCCTCTGCAGCGGTCAGGGGTCCCAGGACACGGACCCGGAGCTGGAGGCCGCTGTGGACGCACTGGCAGCCGCAGGGGTGATCGACAGCCCGGCACGGTGGAAGGCACTGGATTTCACGGTGAACTCGGTCCGGCTGCTGCTGATCAAGATGGCGCGGCGTATGCAGGATAAATAAGTCCTATTGAGCTAGGAGATTCCGATGGTTTTTTTCTCGGAATTTCCTTTTTTTGTATTGACAATGTAACGATAACGTGATATTATATATACAACAAGAGGGAGAAGACCACAGGAGGTAAATAAGATGAAAAAGGCATTTGCTTGGACGACTCCGAAAGGCGCGAAGATCGAGGCTACCATTACCGTGGAGCATATCACCCGCAAGATCGTGGACGCTGACGGCGATAAGGTTGAGGTTTCCTGCGATGAGTGGTTCCGCAGCGTGGAGGCCATGACAGTCAATGGAAAGGAAACCGAGATGCGGAACCTGTGGCAAAAAGACGGCCGACAGATTATCGTTATTGGCAAGCGTGGAAATGATTATTTGATGGTAGTTGTCCCCTCCGATGTGGAAGAGTACCTGTACAGCGGGGAGCGCGAGCAACAGCGTCAGGAGCGCATTGCCGCTCTCGAGAAGCGGAAGGACGCCGCCGAGGAGCAGATGGTGGACGGCAAGCTGCCCACATCCACTGAGGTAAAGGCCAAGCAGATCATCTGGAACAACGTCATGAACGAGGGCGGCGAGGGCTATGTCCCGTACTGGTACTCCCAGGAGCAGTACGATCAGCTTTGCGAATCATTACAGGAGCTAAAGAAGAAAGGATAATAAATATGCTGATCTCATTGACTGATTACGCCGCCAGGCACGATAAGGACGAGAGCTCCGCCCGCCGGATGGCGTTGCGCGGAAGATTTGCAACAGCGTGTAAAATCGGCCGAAACTGGATGATCGAAGAAAATGAACCTTGGCCAGACTACAGGACCTCGACATATAAGGGAGCGAAAAATAACATGAATGAATTTGAGTATAACAGCGAGGGGAAGCTAATCGTTGATGGAATTTATGTGAACCTACACTATCAGTCATCTTATATTGCTCAAATCGGAGACAATTACTATATGTTCCCGTCTTTGTCAAATCCGAAAAACGCGGAAGAATTTGCAAAATCTCTCCGCCCCATCCCAAATTACTCCCGACCGTCGTATTTTGAGCCGACTGTCCCGGAATTAGCTATGATGGCTTATCATTGTGCATATCGTAATCTGCCAGAGCGACTTGGAAGAGCCATCACAAAAGAGGAGCTGGCGTCCTTTATCGAGGAGAATGATATCACCGTTAAATCCGATGAAAAGGAAGCCTATAAGCTCCGGTTTGTAGATGGAGAGCCGGTCAAAATATTCTATACAGTCCAGTATTTCAGAGTTGAAGATTCCGAAAGCATCTCTCTTGCATCTAAACTGAAAGATAAAGGGATTGAAGCGTTTCCTAATCAAATTGGAGTTGTGCAAATTCGGGTAAAATAAAAAGTCCTATCCGTAGGCGACATAGGAGTCAGGGGTATATGCCCCTGTAAGCGTGCGGATGTACATCCGCGCTATGCTTGCGCGCCCTCCTCTGCAGAGGTTCTGAGGTCCTTACCTCTTTGGTTTTTACCTGACTACGGTTTGACTACGTTTTATTAACAAACTTCAACATTTTAGAACATTTGTTTGCAACCTCCCCGCATCATGTTTTATAGTGGCCAAAAAAGAAGAAAGCCTTGAAACCCAATAGTTTCAAGGCTTTCTGTGGCGGAGAAGGAGGGATTCGAACCCTCGAGACCCTTTAGGGGCCTACATGATTTCCAATCATGATTTTTTCTTTTATTTTCAACACTTTCACGATTTTTGACTACATTTTGACTACGTTTTATGCTCGGAGTCATAGGCATCAAGGAGCTGCCGAGCCTTGTCTTTTTGGTTGTTTCGGATGTGCGTGTAAATCCCCCGCATGGTCCTAATATCGGAGTGTCCTGTCTGCGTCATGGCCACCTCTGCGGGGACCCCGGCCTCAAACATTTCCGTGACGTAAGCATGTCGGAGCTGGTGAGGTGTGATCCCGAGATCCATCGCCTCCCACCAGTCAATGAACTCGCTTTTTGTAATAGGACCACCATGCTTGCTGGGAAACAGCAAACCGGACTTCCGGCGCTTGGGAAGGAGTTCCAGCAGCTTTGACCGGATAATGATGTTACGGTGTCCAGCGTTACTTTTTGCACGATGCACGATGATGCCGCGGTTGCCGTGGAACTCCACTTCTTTGGAGATATGGATCAAACGGGCCTCCCGATCAATGTCCTCCCATTCCAAAGCCAAAGCCTCTCCCCTGCGGCAGCCAGTGTAATACAGGAGGATCGGGAACAACTCAAAGCCTTTTGGTTTCAGCGCCGTTATTTTAGAAAGAATATCCTGTGAGGGCATCTCTCGCTTTTTCGCCGGGAGGCCGGGGGGCAGCTCCGCTACATCTGCGGGGTTTGAGTCCAGATCGCCGTGGCGGAGACCGTACTTGCAGATCTGGTTGAGCACCACCCGCCGGACCCGGACTGTCTGCCGGGAAAACCCTTTCTTTGCCAATTTCCGCAAAAAGGCTTCGATTTCCAGTGTGGTGATCTCCCTGATCCGGCGGGACCCAAACTCCTCCAGAACATCTTCAATGGGCTTTTTGTAGCAAACCCTTGTATTATACTGGATCGTATCACCATCTTCCTCCTGCCAGTCCTGACAGACTTCCTTCAGTGTACGGCCCTTGGCCTGCTCACCAGTGAACGCCAGGATTTTGCGCCGGACCTCCTGGGGGGATTTCCCGTAGAAGGTTTTCCGCTTTGGCTTCCCGTCCGCGCCGGTAATGGTGATATTCGATTGATACCGGCCATCGGCGCGTTTTTTCATCTCAGGCACTCCTTCTTGCATTTCCGACAGAAATCTGATAGGATCACAATAGGCGCTGTCGGCAAAGGTCAGTCCCAAAACATTCCGCGGAATGTCGGAGGGACCTTGCCCTCCAGAAGGGAGGGCTGCCTATGGTTACATATTCCGATCTCATTCAGATCGGCATTTTAATCGTTGGTATTTGCAGCCTGGTTGTCCAGATCTGCAAAAAGAAATGACCGCCGGTACTCCTGCAAGAGCGGCGATCATTTCAATGCAATGTAGGGGCTGACCGGAACCGGCAGCGCCTTTTTCTACTTTTAGTATAGCCGCAGGTTTTGAACTTGTCAAGTCGATCTTGTTAACGGTGGGCCGCCCTATCAGAGGGGCGGCTTTTTTTACTGCGCCTTCTTCAGAGCTTTGATCTCCTTGGTGTGGAGCTTGAGGAGTTCGTGGTGGAGATCAAGCTCCTCCTGAATTTTGTCCATCAGGTCCGGATCGGGGAGGGCCTTGAGTTTTTCATTGGCGGCGGCGAGGCAGTCGGCCAGGAGATCAAACTTCGGATGGATGTCAGCCTCCAATAATACCTTGACCTCATTGATAATTTGCTGTTTCTGTTGGGCCATCAGCAGCGCGATGGCCTGCAGGTCTTTTTCGTCTAGCATTGAAATACTCCTTATTTACATCCTAAGGGCACGCTCTGCTTCTGCAATTATATCTAAATATTGAGCTTTGCTAATCTTTTTTATTTTACAGCCCTTGGTGATGAGTTTATCCGCTTTCCCCAATTTTTCCTCTCTCTCTGTTTGGGAGAGATTGGCAATCTTTCCAACTACCAAATAGTCCGTACGCATGGTAACTGTATTTCTGGCAATAGCTCCGACGGATTTAGCCAGTTCTTCGAGGGCTGTACAATCCATCCCAAATTCTCCTGTGAAAACAAATGAAACATCGAATAAGGGTGATTTCCTAAATTTTTCCAAGCGTTCTTGCTGAACGGCCTCTTTTGCGGCTTTCCTTTTAGCCTTATCTTCGTCCTGTTTTCTCAGCAATTCAACAGTACAGGCATCAAACAAATCTTTAGTGGAAAGAACATCCTGAAGAGCTCTGTGTGTACTTTGCTGAGAGAGATGCAATGATTTGCAGAGGTTTTCTAGTTTATAGCTGGTCAGTTCAGGGAAGATTCGCTTTGCCAATGCAAGAGTATCCACATAGACAATTCTTCCATCCGTTTCTCCCAATAAGTAACGAATAAAATTTAGGTCAAAGGTTACGTTGTGCCCTATTACCGTAGCGCCTACCAGTTCCTGCTCCACCCTTTGGCGGATTTCTGCGTATTTTGGAGCAGTTGCTACATCCGTATCATATATCCTATTTACCCGCGATGCATCAGCCGGAATACTACATTCTGGATTGACCAGCGTTGTAAACGAGTCGATGATTACTGAATTCTGAACTTTTATCCAAGCAATTTCGACAATCCGGTCTCTGCGGGGATTCAGACCTGTTGTTTCTACATCTACCACATAATAATCTTTCAATTTGTGGACAGTATTTCCGGGCGCTTTGAAGAGTTCAACTCCATTTTTCAATTCAGGCATATAAAGAGATAGGCTGCGCCGTGGAACAGATGGAACTGCAGACTGTATTCTGACCGGTGGAGCAGGAGGAGCTTTTGAGCTGATCTTTTGGGGAGGCTTTGCTGGTGGTGCTTTTATTATTTTTACCAAATCGTCTAAAAATCCCATTTCTAGGCTCTCCCCATTTCCCTCCCGTGTCCGATTCGGACACGTTTTATTTTTATCCGCTCACTGGCGGGAAATCACATGTATAAGTCCGCTGCCAGATTACCGTAGGTATACCAGCAGACAGCCTTGCGCATAAAAGGCACAGTTACACAGAAATGCTCCGCCAGAGACGGGAGATCTGTATATCCGTCGGCCACGGCCTGATCCAGCGCGTCCTCCGGCACCAGCTGCCGGATCGCCCATTTGTCTGCCCGGTTCTCATGCTTTTGCCGGATATCCAGAGCAGCGTGCCGGTTGTAAAAGCTGCCGGTTTTGCAGTGGCCCAGCTCATGGGCCAGGCACACCGTTTCCTGCTCCAGCGTGTCCAGCTTCCAGGGATTGACTGCGATAGCGTAGGAGCCGTCCGGCAGAGGAATGGACAGGGAGGTGGCCTGTTCCAGTGGGACCCAGTCCACATCAATGCCCTGGTCTTCCGCATACTCGTACAGATCCAGGAGCGTTGTCATTGCTGCTGCTTCCTCCGCTGCTCCAGTTTGTAGCGCATATAGTCCCGGGCGTCTTCCCAGAGAGCATCCATTTCCTCTTTGGTGAGATCTTCCGCACCCTCGAAGAAAGCCGCCTTGATATCGTCCTCGCTGACCGCATCGGATCTGGATTCCTTGGAGCCAGTATCTTCTTCGGATGTGCCCCCAGATAAAAGATATTGCGGGGTAGTCCCCAAGACCTGTGAGATTTTCTCCAATCTTTTGACATAGGATGCAGACTTGCGCCGACGCCATTCGCTGACGATTGACGGTGTTACTCCAATGGCGGCGGCAAATTCCCGTTGTTCCGGAAACTGCTTATCAGCCAACTCGAAAATGCGCTCGACTATGTCCAGGAAAATCACCTCCAAATTAGACAAAAAAGAATGGACAATTTGTTAAACTTTACAATAATCATAAATTCGAGATTTAACGATTGACAAACGTAAAAATTTCGGTTATACTGCAACCAGAAGTTGACAATCAGAAGTTGACAAGAAGGGAGGAAGCAAACCATGAACCCTGTGAAGATGATTTACGTCTGCGATCCAGCCAAGGCGAAAACCTGCCGAAAATCTGTTTGCAGGCAAAATCCTTATTCCGCTGATCCCGTGTGTGAATGGACGGGCAAACCGGAATGGGCAAAAACGGACGCCGCGGGGAATCCCATCATCGACTGGGAAAACACGCTCTTTCTGCTCAAGCAGGACATCCTGCGAGAAGTCCCGGCGGCGGTGCCTTACAAATATACCGCGCGGATCGAGCAGGCCGCAGGTTTGGCCGCCATCGCACTGGGCCTTGGCTTTGTGGAAGCGGTAGTTTTGGCTATTTTGATGTTAGCCTAACAAGACGAGAAGGGAGTGACATGGTGACCACCGAAATGTTCCTCGGAATTGCTCTGTTGGCAAGTATGTTTCTCATCGGACTGCTTATGGGCTTCATCATTCTCTTATCCTGGGAGGTCCTGGAGGACTCAAAGAAGCAGCGGGCCAAGTATCACGGCAGCGGCGCCGATCAGGGCAGTTATGACCGCGAGCGCCACTTGAAGAATCTTTGCGCGGTGCTTCTCGGCCTTTTCCTCGGTACGCTGGCGGGCCTGTTCTTCGGCCAGTGAAAGGGCATCTTCTCCAGCAGGAGTGATGATCCAAGTGTCACGATCTTCAGGAGCTCTCTGCCAGCCTGGATGGGCAAACGCAAAGTGGTTGAGCTTGACAAAGCCGCGCCGCTTCAAACTGACAAGGCGATTATATTCCTCCCGGGAGGGGGCGTGGGGCTCCCGATATTTGAGGAGTTCGTGGTAATCCGCCTCGGACAGCTCGTCCGTTGGCATATAGATCCCCTCCGTATATCAACTGATGGTTACACAATAACACAAATACCGTGCGATTTCAAGAGAGGAGGTGAGCAGATGCAACTGAAGCAACTGCGGAAGGCCGCGGGCCTGACCCAGCGGGAGCTGGGCGACCGGGTCGGCGTTTCCCCACAGGCCGTGACCCAGTGGGAGGCCGGCGCCAAGTATCCCAGCGTGGCGAACCTGACCAAGCTGGCGGACGTGCTGAATACCACCACCGACGCCATTCTGGGGCGGGATTCCGCCTGATTTACCCCACCATACCACAGAAAGGAGCTGGTGCCCATGTCAGGATATGACGGGGCAATCTACAAAACCTGCCGGGAAGCGGCGGGAATGACGCAGGAACAGGCCGCCGAGCGGCTGAACTGCTCCGTGCGCACTCTGGCCCGGTACGAGACCGGAGAACAGCGAACGCCGGATGATGTGGCGTATTACATGGCGGTGCTCTACGGCAGCCAGTATCTGGCAGTGCAGCACCTGCGGCTGGTAAGCCAGGTAGCGGCGGAGCTGCTGCCGCCGGTGGCGGTCCGGGAGTTGCCGGTGGCTGCCATCCGGATCATCAACCGGGTGCGGGCTTTTGCCGAGCAGCACCGGGAGCAGGACCTGCTGGACATTGCGGAGGACGGGGTGATCTCCCCGGCTGAGCGGCCGCTGTTTGACGAGATCATGGCGGAGCTCCGGGAGATGGTACAGGCCATCCTGGAGCTGGGAATCAGCGAGGAAGGAGACAGCTATGGCACGGGAAAAAGAGGCATACCGGGACAACCTGGAGCGCATCCTGGAGGCATTTCCGGGCAAGGAGATCATCACCCAGAAGGAGCTGGCCCGGTGGCTGCACATGGACAGCCGCACCGTCAAGGCCACCTTCCCGATGAAGGGCGGCGGCACCCAGGGCGCCACATGCTGGATCTCCGTGGCAAGTCTGGCCCGGGCCATGTCGTGAGGATAAAAATAGGCCGCCCTGCTGCGGGAACAGCAGAGCGGTCAGGGTTCAGGGCTTGCGCCGAGAACGATTGCAAGATTATTGTACCACATTCCGGCCTGATTGCAAGCCCCAGTTTTGACCGGGAGGGGGTGACCCGCCCATGATGATCTGGGGGCTTGTGCTGATCGGCATTTGTACGCTCACCAGCGGACTGTTCCGGCTGGTGGATCGAATTGAAGGGAGGCGGTGAAGGTTGCTGCGCCCTAAGCTGCAGGCCGCACGGGTGAAAGCTGGCCTGACCCAGCAAGAGCTGGCAGACCGGCTTGGCCTGTCCCTGCGGCATTATCAGAAGATCGAATATGCTGAACTCAACGGTTCTTTTGCGGTCTGGGATGCCTTGGAGGACCTTCTGGGGGTACATCAACGGATACTCCGAGAGACTGTAAATAGGCATCCCGCTCCAAAAGGAAATCTGTAGGGACGTCAAGAAAGTCCGCCAGAGCTACAAGGTAATTGAACGAGGGTTCGCTGTCTCCGCTCTCGTATTTTTGGTAAGAGCGGAGTGCAATGCCAAGCGCATCCGCTGTTTTTTGCAATGTGTGTCCACGTGCGATCCGGGTGGCCCGAAGCCTATCTTTAAACATAGGAACCTCCTAAAATTTCACTTGACTTACGTCTGATTATGGCGTATTATTCCGTTAAAAGATACGCCAAAAACGGACGTAAATTAAGGAGGGCAAAAGTATGGGCAAAAGTCAGTCCATGGAGCTTGCGGAACTGGTCCAGGCAAACCTAGAGGTAGTCAGCGTACTTGCCAGTGTATTGGAAGATTATACGATACGGTTCATGAAATCAAGTGATTATACAAATCCAGCAGGGCAGTATGTTGCGGGAGAAATTGAAATTCTTATCGGGATCGCCCAGAGTTATTTGGTAGACATGAAATCGAATCAAGATCAACTGGTACACTTATTGGGAATGAGGTGATTTGAATATGCGAATTACATCTGGCTGGCCGCAGATGCAGTTGTTCTCAGCTAAGCTGGCGGCGAAATATGGCTTAAAACAGGCCATTGTACATCAAGAATTGATCCAGGCAGAGGGGCGGCGCTGCGCTCCGGATCCTGAGAACGGAGTCGTAGAGGAAGAGGGAGAACTCTGGTATCGCTATGCTCCAGAGGAATTGATAAACATGTTTCCATACATGTCTGCAAATGAAATTCAAGTGGTCATTCAAGACATAGAGAGGCTTGGTTGGATCAAAGTGCGTCGCGGAAAAACAACAGATTATTTGTGGATAAACATACCGTGAGGTGTTGGTATGCTTCAAATTTTGTCCTGCCGCATGGATGTGGCGGCGAAGTATGGCCTAGATGCGGCAATTTTTTTGAACAACATCGTCTATTGGACGCTGAAGAACCAGGCGGAGAATCGGCATTTCCACGAGGGCCGATACTGGACCTATGGGACGATTGCGGGCCTTGCGAAACTCTACCCACTCTGGTCCGTCTCACAAATCAAACGTATTATCAGCAAGTGCCGAGAGGCCGGAATTTTGCTGGTAGGTGACTTTAACAAGGACCGCCGGATCCGGACGCTGTGGTACTCACCAAGCGATGAAATCCTGGCTCTTTACGACACCGGAACCTGCGGAGAAACTACTGTACAAAATCGGACAATGCAAAGTACGAATTCGGAAAATGCAATGGACGAAAACGGAAAATCTATTATAAGGAAACAAGTAGCTACTAAACAAGTAGAGAAAACCCCTAAAGCCCCCAAAACACCCGTGTACATATGGGACTGCGTGGCCTCTTTTGTCGGGGATGATCCGGAGTACCAGGCCGCTTTTGCGGGGCTCCTGGAGAACCGGGAGGCGATGAAGGAGCCGGTGCTGACCACCCGGAGCATCAACACCATCATCAACAAGCTGCGGAAGGTGAGCCGCGAGGAAGGCATCGCCATGCTGGACAAGGCAGTGGAGCGGAACTGGCTGACAGTGTACCCCCTGAAGGCCGACGAGCGGCCGATGGTGCCCATGCCCGATGATGCCAGAAGGGGGCGGTGCCTGTGAGCGAGATCAAGCAGGATGCCATCCTCTCCCAGCGGCTGCTGGATGCTCAGGTGGGCGTGCTGGGCTCCATGCTGATCGACCCGGATACCGTGCCGGAGGTGCTGAGCCGGGTGCGGGATGCGGACTTTGCGGAAGAGAAGTACCGGCTGGTATTCCAGGCCATCCAGGCCCGGTTCCGGGCTGGGCAGGCCATTGACCCTATCCTGGTCCGGGAGACTCTGGGGGGCGGTGTGGACAGCCCATGGACCTCGATCTTGCAGGGGCTGATGGATGTCACGACCACGGCGGCTCATGTGGACGACTACGTGGACGCCCTGCGGGCTTCCGTCACGTTGTCCAACCTGCGGGCCCTGGGCGCCCAGCTGGCAGACGCTGACCGTCTGGAGGACGCGCAGGCACTGCTGGATCAGATGCGGGCCCAGCAGGTGAGCCGGCCAAACGTCCAGGCCATGGACATGGCAGAGGGCTTAGAGCGGTTCTTCGACCGGCACAACGGCGAGGAGAAGCCGCAGTATCTCAGCTGGGGCGTACCGGTGCTGGATGAGCGGATCTTTGCCGAGCCTGGGGACATGGTGGTGCTGGGCGGGTACCCGTCCGATGGCAAGACGGCTCTGGCCCTGCAGTTTGCCTTCGGCATCGGCAGAAATCACCGGGTAGGGTTCTTCAGCTACGAGTCCACCCGGGACAAGCTGTTTGACCGGACAGTGAGCCGGGCGGCCATGCTGAGCTACACCAAGATCAAGCGCAACCAGCTGACGGAGGAGGACTACCGGGACCTGCTGGAGCTGCGGCCCCAGCTGACGGCGCCCCAGCTGACGCTGGTCGACGCCGCTGGCATGACGGTGATGGACATCCAGGCGTACAGCCAGGCCCACCGGTATGACGTGGTGTTTGTGGACTACCTCCAGAAAATCGCCGCGCCCAGAGGCGCCCGGCAGTCCGATTTTGAGCGGGTCTCCGCCATCTCCAGCAGTTTGCAGCAGTTTGGGCGGATCACGGGGACCACGGTGGTGGCACTGAGTCAGCTGTCCCGGCCGGACCGGGACAAGGACGGGAAGATCCGTCCGCCAACATTGAGCGATCTGCGGTCCTCCGGCCAGATCGAGCAGGACGCAGACGTGGTGCTGTTCCTGTACCGGGAGGACTATGGCAAAAAGGACAGCAACCGGACTTTGCAGATTGCCAAGAACAAGGAGGGCGAGGCGCTGGACTGGGTGAATTTCCGGTTTGACGGAGACATTCAGACGTTTACCCGGATCGCCCCAGTTCCGGAGCCACCGGCGGAGAAGCCCAGGCGGGAGAAGCAGCCGCCCCGGCAGGTGAGCTTCTGGGCGGACGGGGGCAGCTTTGAGGACACCCCCTGGGGGAAGGGGGGAGCCAGTTGAAGATCGGAGACATCCTGACCATCAAACCTAACTTTTACACGGAGTACATGGGGCCAATGACCAGCCCCGACCGGCTCAGGTGATGTATATCCATCCGGAAGGCCGCTTTTATGTCGTAGAGTTCCGGAGCGACCTGGGCACGCCCTGGCGGGAGACGTTCTTCCCCTACACACGGCGGATCGCGGACATCGTGGACAAGTCCGCGCCGTATCTGCCGCATGAAAAGGAGCTGTTTTGAGTGAGGACGATTGCAATCATGAACAACAAGGGCGGCGTCGGCAAGACCGTCACCGCCATCAACCTGGCGGATATCCTGGTGCGGGACTACCGCCAGCGGGTGATCCTGGTAGACTGCGACGGGCAGATGAATCTGACCCGCTTCTACCTGCCGGAATTTGATCCGGAGACGGAGTACACCATGGTGTCCCTGCTGGAGGGGGACGGGGAGGCGCTGTGGAGCGACAACCTGCTGCAGGTGAGCAAGGATCTGTGGCTGATCCCCGGTAGCCCCGAGCTTTACACGGAGGACCTGGAGGCCGTCATGGAGGGCCAGGATCAGGTCAAGACCCGCCGGGTGGCGAACTTCGTGGACTGCGCTCGGAAAGACGACGGGGCGGACTTCATCATCTTCGACTGCCCGCCGGGCTTCACGGCGGCCAGCCTGGCGGCTCTGCTGGCCAGCGACGAGGTGGTCATCCCCATGGAGCTGGATGGGTTTTCGGTCACCGGCATGGTGACCATGCGGCAGCAGTTGGCGCTGCTGAGACGCAGCGGCCTGCGGGTGCCCAAGGCCTCTGTGCTGATCAACCGGTGGCGGAGCACGGAATTTGTCAGCGAGGTGGAGATTCAGCTGCGGGAGATGTCCGAGCACGTCAAGATCCCCGTCTATCAGCAGGTGATCCGCAAGAGCGAAAAGGTGCCGGAGAGCACGGTGACCGGGTCCCCGCTGTCTGTGTACAGCCCCCGGAGTGCCGCCGGCGTGGACTTCCGGCGCTGGGTCCGGGAGCTGTGGGGAGGTGTGGGCCATGGGCAAGTTTGACCTGAGCCGGATCGTGGGGGCAGCCGATGTGTCCGAATCGGACACGGAGCTGCGGGAGATCTTCCTGGACAAGATCCGGGAGAACCCGGAGAACTTCTACCCGCCCCTGCCGGAGGACGAGGCGGATGCCCTGCGGGAGTCCATCCAGGCCAACGGCCTGCTGGAGCCCCTGCTGGTGGTGCCGGACGGCGCTACATACCGCCTGGTGTCCGGCCACAACCGGCTCCGGGCTCTGCGGGACCTCCGGGCCAACGCCTTTGGCATGGACTACAAGACGGCCCTGTGCCGGGTACTGCCGGCCATGGATGCGGACCACGAGATCACCGCTATCATCGAGGCCAACCGGCAGCGGAAGAAGACACCGGCAGTGCTGCAGCAGGAGGCGGAGGCCCTCACGGAGGTCTACGTCCGGCGGAAGCAGGCCGGGGAAGCGCTCCCGGGGCGAATCCGGGACCGCGTGGCGGAGGCCATGCAGGTGAGCGCCACAAAGCTGGCCAACCTCAACGCTATCAAAAACGGCATCCGGGAGCCTGAATTTGCATCGGCATGGGCGAATGGGAACATTTCAGAGGCCTGCGCCCTGGAAATTGCTCGGATGGATGCAGAAAGCCAGCACCAGCTGGCAGTCTGGCTGGAAGATGAGCGGGAGCCGTGTGCGCTGAGCCTGGTGCGGGAGTTTAACGCAATCTCCCACAAACTGGACCATGACTGCAAGCTGGCCGGGATGCCTTGCCCCAATGCCCGGGCCATGTATAAGGCGTTTGTACGGAATGGCACCTGGGAAGGTTGTTGCGGTTGCTGCTCCTGTTGCCTGCGACGGGATACCTGCTCCGTCTGCTGCGACTATGTGGAGCGGAAGGCCCAGGCGCCGGTGGACGAGCCGACGCCGGAGCCCGCGCCGCCCATCAGTGAGCCTAAGCCCGGCATCGACTGGCAGCGGGAGCGTGAGGCGTTCGGAGCCCGCCTGCGGAAGGCCCGGGAGGCCACAGGTCTGGACAAGGAGGCCTTTGCCGCCAGGATCGGGGCCTACAAGGCCACCTACTCCGCTTGGGAAAACGGGGATATCCCAGGCAGCACCCGGTTCCCGGAGCTGGCCCGGGCGCTGGGCGTCAGCACGGACTATCTGTACGGCCTGACCGATGATCCCACGCCGCTGGGAGCCAAACAGCCCCAGCCTGAGGGCCAGCTGACCATCGCCGGGTGGATGCCTAGCATCTGCAGCCCAGCAGAGCCGGGGGAGTTCGCCGTGCTGGTGGATGTGGGGAACACCCATTATTTCAGGACATTCATGCGCTGGGACGGAGCTTCGTGGCTGATGCTGCCGTCCCAGCAAGCAGCTGAAATTTCGCCCAGCTGGTGGCTGCGGCTGCCGCCGACGCCGGAGAAAGGAGATTATCAGAGATGAGTGAGCAGGCATTTGAGCGGAAAAAGGACTTTGTGAACCATGCTTTAAGCCGCTGCGTGGCGGCCATGTACCCCAACGTGTGCCGGGTGGCCTACCACACCCGGGACACCGACGAGGGGCTGCGGGAGACCGCCATGATCCACCTGGCCGGGGGCTACTCCCGGCGGGTGGACGTGACGGGGCTGGACCTGCCGGCCACACTGGACGCCGTGCTGGCGGTGTTCCGGGAGGCGGCGTGAGATGGGCCGCTATACGGGCCGGGAGCGCCGCCAGCGGGCGCTGTACCGGCTGGCCATCGTCGTTTGGATCATCGTGCTGGCTCTGGTGCTGTGCATGGACACGGCAGGATAGGAGGCAGCTATGGAGACAGTTGACTTGATCAATGCACTGCGGCGGATGGCTCCGGAAACAGGGGGCCTGCCGTGCCTAGGATGCGGGTATGAGCATGGATGCAGCGTCCATGGTTGTGCGGTCCTCAAGGAGGCAGCATACCGGCTGGAACGGCACACCCGGGGCGGCAGAGTCCACTGTAAGCCGGTGATCGCTATAGCGCCTGACGGCAGCTGGACCCGCTATGTGTCCATCAAGGACGCGGCCCGGATCGTGGGCGTCAACCCAGCCCAGATCAGCACTGCCTGTGTGACGGGCAACAAGTGCGCGGGAATGCGGTGGGAGCGGGAGGAAAAGCGATGAGCATGACGCGGGAAGAAGCGCGCATTGAACTACAAGCTATGAAAGATACCTTTGAGGAGTATGAACCCGGAGGGTCGAGATGTCAAATGGCCCTTAAGGTCGCCCTCTCCGCCCTCCGCCCCGTCAGCCGGGAGCAGGTGGAGAAGGTACCGCGCTGCGAACACTGCAAGGATGGAAAGAGCTTTGACGGTCAAGTGGTTATCATGGGAAACAAGGGCATGTTCCCACTGAACTTTTGTCCCCGGTGCGGTTCTCCGCTGACGGACGAGGCCGTGGAGATGGTGATGGAGAGATTGGAGGAGTTACATGATACAAGTAACTGAGCGCAAAACTGTACCGGAGAATTGCTCCACCTGCCTGTACGGCCCGAATGCAATTGGATGGGACGGAAAACCAATTGGACGGTTAGGATGTGGCCATGCTGACCGAAAAGAAGACTGGATGCTGTATGGTATGGGATTGAAAGGGCCGTGTCCTTCATTTTGGCTCGACCAGAATCGTTTTGAAAGAGTGTAAGGAGGCGCTGAAAGATGGCAAGGACGATAAAGTTGATTGATGCACCCGTTGGCCTGTTTGAGGTTGACGGTGTGTTAGTCCTTAAAACAGAGTACAGCACACGGCACGTAGATGGAACCACAACTCCTGACTGCTATATCGTGGAAAGCGGCGAGCATTTTTGGGGAGGTGTGGACAGCGTCGAGGAACGAAACAATTTGATGGTGACGCCGGTTGAGATGCCCACCCTCACCCCGCCGAACGAGCCGCTGACGCTGGAGCAGTTGCGGGAAATGGATGGAGAGCCGGTGTGGATCGTGGATGTCGGGCCACATAAATGGTACGGGCCTGGTTGGGCAATCGTGGATAGAGATAATTGTTTAGTGAGGACAGTAAAAAACTGGAACGCTGTATTTTTTGAGAGCTACGGTGAGCGCTGGCTTGCCTACCGCCG
>ERZ1643250.1127-NODE-1127-length-24438-cov-13.069188_pt1 | contig 24438 bp, 46 predicted proteins | sample MGYA00579262_ERZ1643250 | MGnify/ENA primary metagenome ERZ1643250 (study PRJEB29033, sample SAMEA4952265) | chicken gut metagenome | biome: Broiler Chicken; feature: Gastrointestinal Tract; material: Caecum | place: Ireland | collected 2018 | study: Broiler... | reverse complement strand
GTGCGGCAAACGCGGGCAACTATGGTGCGGCAAACGCGGGCAACTATGGTGCGGCGATATCCAGAGGCTCTTCATCGGTTGGAGAGAATGGAGTTGCTCTCGTTCGCGGAGAATCCAGTTACGGCAATAAAGTAAAAGGCGGTAGCGGTTCTATTTTGATTTTTGTTCTTGAAAAAGAAGGAACTCGTGAAATAGAGGATTGGAAAGCCGTCGTTGTTGACGGGAAAACGATTAAAGCCGATACATGGTACAAATTAGAAAACGGAGAGATTATAGAAGTAAAAGAATAAATTTCCCTAAATCCGTTGACATTCCTTTGCCCTTGTGGTATAATGGTTAATGTAAAACGCTTGTGTTTGGAAGTGGGACACTAAATACAAGTATCACAACTGAACACGAGGGTTTTATCAAACACACAGTACGAAACCCCACGAAGAACGGATTGTCCCACAATAGTCCAAGTATTCGTGGGGTTTTGCTGTTGTTAAAGGGGAATTTATGGAAAAGAATTATTTAACAGACAAACAGATTTCAATGAAAGAAAAGGGGATTATATCAGTTTTGAAATATGCGAACGATAACGGAATACAAATAAATCATTCTATGTTGCTTTCAATGTGTTCCGATAAAATTTCTGCAATAGAAACAGGGATAAAGCATCTAAAATCTATTGGATATATACGGGTAGAAAAACTTATGCCTTCTGAAACGCAGAGCGGAAGAATTGAGTACGTTTATAATATTTCGGAGGCGTTATAATGTCAGTAAAGAGAATTGTTGATACTTCGTTTTGGAACGATGAAAAAGTTGTAGAAAAGTTTACGCCAGAAGATAAATATTTTATGCTTTATCTGCTAACGAACCCTCACTCAACACAACTTGGCGTATATCAAATAACCAAACGGCACATGGCGTTTGAGTTAGGATATTCAGTAGAGGCTGTATCTGCTTTAATAGACAGATTCCAAAATAGATACGGCATAATCAAGTATTCAACTGAAACGAGCGAAGTCGCTATAAAGAATTATTTGAAATACAGTATCGTGAAAGGCGGTAAGCCTGTGGAAGATTTGCTTATAAAAGAACTCGCATTAATTAAAGACAAGTCTTTATTGCGGTATGTATATGATAACATTCATGATTGCGAAACGTTGAATGAAACCATAAAAGGATTTTTACCGAGGCTTATCGGTGAAAAAGAAAAAGTATCACAAAAAGAAAAAGATTTTAATGGGAATGTAAATGACAATGACAATGAAAAATCGTACCACGATTCGTCGGACGAATCGTCATACGATTCGTTAAAACACATTATTGTGAACAAAAATCCTATGGCAACATTCTTTGAGCGTTGGAATGTTACGACAGACGACCTTAATAGCAGAGAGGCTTATTCTTTGAGCGCTATGGATTTCGATAAAATAAATCAATCTATGGAACGCTCTACTTATTTGCAGACAAATCAGAAGGCGAGATTCAGTACGTTTTATATCAGAAATTATAAACGGATTATCGCGGGATATTATGACGATGATAAGCACGAGCCAAGCAAAGGAAAGAATACAAGCGAGCCTACAAAGCACCTTTACGATATGGAAGCAATAAAGGCAGAGGATAGGTCGGGAGGGTTGTTCTGATGACTATTAACCTATATGAAGGTTGCACCTATCAAGTTTTCAGTAGATTGCTAATCCATACGAAACCGAAACGAACTGTGATCGCTTGTTACGAAGGCGAGTTTATAAAACAAACAGAAAAGTTTTTATGTTTCAAAGGATTTCGTGTAAAGAAAGACAGTATTGTAAAAATTAAAATGGATATTAAGGTGGTATAAAATGCCGACAAAAGAAGATTTAGCGTACTTACAAAAACTTCCGCTTGATTTGAAAGTGATGATGACAAAGGCTCGTATCCGTGAATGGGTATCGCATTTTGGTACGGACGGAGTGTATGTATCGTTTAGCGGCGGGAAGGATAGTACCGTGTTGTTGCACCTCGTTCGGGAAGAATATCCGAGCATAGAAGCGGTATTCGTAAATACAGGGCTTGAATATCCCGAAATACAGAAGTTTGTCAAATCGTTTGAGAATGTAACGATACTGCGACCAAAGATGTCCTTTGTTGATGTTATCAAAAAATACGGCTATCCGATTGTGAGTAAAAAAGTAGGACATTTTGTGCATTATTATAAAAAAGGAAGTAAATGGGCTAAATTATCCTATGAAGGAAAAAACAATAAAACAGAAGAATATAGCGATTATATTCAAAGCCGTTATGGTGATTGGAAAGATTTAGTACATTTAGATTTCAATATAAGTGATAAATGTTGTGTGGTTATGAAAGAAAAGCCACTTACAGATTATAAAAGAAAAAATAATAAAGTATCATTTGTCGCAACAATGACAGAAGAAAGCGGGAATAGGGAAATGGCGTGGCTTAAAACAGGGTGTAATTCCTTTGATAGCAATGAACCAATGAGCAAGCCTATGAGCTTTTGGACGGAGCAAGACGTGTTGCAATACATAAGCCAAAACAATCTTCCGATAGCGAGTGTGTATGGCGATATTGTTTATAAAGCAAGAGACGGAAATACTTATGATAATTTGTTATGTGATACAGGTAATTGTAAACTTTGTACAACAGGGTGTGAAAGAACAGGTTGACTAAATACAGCCGTCTTATATAGCGATATATAAGATAATAACAGTGTGAACCGTGATTCTCGCGGGTGTGGATAAAAATATCTGCTAACGGTGAAACCCTAACATATGAGATGAGGGCAATACCGTGCTGAATTTATTTGTAATAACGAACTTTATATTTATAAATCTGTGGTCTGCTTTTAATAGAAAGTTGAGTTTTAAGTCTATAAAACGTAGCTTTGGTAATATGGTATTTTTTACAAAGTTCTGGAATAGGCATTTGTGCGTAATAATCAGATTTTAATCCATCATAATCAAATTCTTTTCTTGATTTAATTGGGATTGCATGTTTTCTTTTGTTAGCACGATTTAATGCGCGACAAACAGTATAAGGGTGAATAGATAGCTTTATTGCTATTTCCTTGTTTGATAATCCTTGTTCCGACAAACGCACAATTTGATTTTGATTTGCGTGGTAATAAAAACCGAGTTTGTGAAGCGTTCTAAAAACAGTTGCTTTGTTTACATTTAGATGCTTTGCAATATCTTCGGCAACAATACCAGATTTTGCCAACGATAGCAGAATATCTTCATTTTCAATTTTGTTGATAATTCTACCGTCGCCACCTTTTGTAGAATTATAACCGTTATAATACGAATTATAAAGAGCAATATAATAAATTTCGCGTTCGTTCAATTCGTTTATAGGAACATTATTTTCAAGCGTTTCAACATAAAAGTTTTTTCGACCATATTTTGATATAGCATTGTAAAGTTTGTAATTGCGTCTAATTTTTTGAGTGCTTGGTTTTAAGTGAACCATAAAGCGTTCGTGAACAGTCATAGTAGTTTGACCGATATAGACTTTATCATTAATTTTGTTTTTGATAATATAAATACTTCCGACTTTCATAGCGTTTCTCCTTTCTTATATTATACACCAAACGCACAAAAATGTCAAATTCAGTGTAACGACTAATCGGATTGCCGATGTAGGGCGGAAGATGAGATACCGCTCGAAGCGCACTGCAACTCATTGAGTTGAAGAGATAGTCTGCGCCATTAGAAATAATGGAACAAGTGTGTATTTTCTGCGGATTCGGAGCGCACCTCGACAAAGGGATGAGTAGATTCGAGCGCTTGAAACGTACACATCCGAAACAGTACGAGTATTGCCTTGGTGGTGGAGAATATAACGAAGAAGGGCTATGGCAGCCGAACGAAAAAGGCTTAGGGATGAAACACGTTTTCGATGTGTTCAATGAACTATATCCGAATACACCGATTCGATATTAGAGGATATTTATGACAGATAAAGAAATGACTGCAATCTATAAGAAATGGAAACACAGATTAGGGTTAGACGATTGGCAAATCGATTTCATTCCGAACTGCAATCCGAATCAGTTTTCAAATAGAAATAGTTGCGGAGAAACAGAATATGCGGAATCTATTAAGTGTGCTGTAATAAAGATTATCGACGAGAAGTACGGTTATGTATGCGCACCGTATGCTCCGTTGAATATCGAGAAAATAATCGTACACGAACTATTGCACTTGAAATTTTGCTTTCTCGATGATAGCGATAATGAAATTCAGAATCGGATAGTACATCAGCTTATCGACGATTTAGCAAGAGCGATTACATTTAAGGAGGACAAATAAATGCTTAAAAAAGGGGATTGGGTTGAAACATTATTTCAAGTAAAAAATATCACTAATAAAATTGAAACCAAAAACAAGAAACATATGTGGATTGGTTTTGATACAAGAGATTATGCGTTCGCCGTAAACGAAGACGAATTTCGCGTTCTAACTCCCGAAGAAGTAAAAGCCAAAGGATTAGACGAGAAAAGTAATTTCGTGACACAGGAGCCAAATGACAGCGTTAAAACGGTATCGCAGAGTAGAAATCGTAAGCCGAAACATCCGTATACGAAATTCTTGTTTTGTGAGGACGGTTCTGTTGATACAGACGCTCTCGAAAAAGACTTGCGGAAACATAATCCCGAAATAAAAGTTGTTGTATATAGACAAGGCGCAAGTGTACCGCTGTTAGTGGATATAAAGGAATCGAAATGAAAGCAAAAGGATTTTTTTTACAGAAAGCGGAATCGGCATATTTTGAAAGGCACGCTGAATATGAACGTGCGCTTACAAAAGAGCAGAAACGAAAAATAAATTGTTGTTTGAGTTGTGAGAAAGACCCGTCGGAATGTAACGGAGATTGCGAACTCATACGAACGAAAAGGAGGAAGAAATAATGGAACTCAAAACAAAGTATAACATCGGTGATGAGGTTTACTATATTTCTTATGCAACGGTGGAACGTGAATGTGAGTGTTGCGGACAAACTATTGATGATGAAGTCCATGACAGCGTAAAAAAAGGGAAAATTATAGGAATATCTGTTAATGTTGATATAGAGCAAGATTTAGATAATATAATTTCAGAAATGCACACTTATAAAATAAAAACAGAAGGCAAATGGTTTGTATTGCGAAATTCTAATTTCGTATATGATACCGAAGAAGAGGCACAAGCAGCATTTGAAAAGGAGAAAGAAAATGACGCATGAATTGAAAATTTTAGAATGTTACGCTGACGCGAAAGTAGCAGGAGATAAACTATTTGAAATTCGTAATAATCTCGATAGAGGTTTTCAAAAGGGCGATATAGTAAGATATATCGTTGTTAATGATTCGCATATCAGAATAAGGAATCACCCACTGAATGGGAAAGAATACGAAATCACCTATGTAACAAACTACGAACAAAAAGACGGTTGGGTTGTATTCGGAGAAAGAGAGGTGGGAAATGAAAGCATCTGAAAATATGCGCGGGCGCGTAATGCTCGTATGGCAGAATATCGATAGCCCTTTCTTTACTGATGAAGAAAAAGGTGAGGCAATACGCCATGTGCTTGATTTAGCAACGCACAACGGCATAAAGAAAGCCGATATACTCAAAGCGTGTGAGTATCTTTGGAATAAAGTTTTTGAGGTGGAAAAATGAATAATAGCGTAATTACGAGCGTTAGTCCGCGAGAGTGTGAGTTAATCGCAAGCGGGCGACAGACGATGTTGGTTCGGAAAACGCGCCCGAAACAGCTTGAAACGCCGTTTAAGTGCTATATTTATTGCTCAAAAGGGAAAACGTTTCTCTATAAGAATCCGAATAATGGAGAATTGTTTTTAGACAGTAATGGAGGATATAGGGGCGGTGATTATGAAGATAGATTTTTAACAGGCAAAGTCATCGGCGAGTTCGTGTGCGACAAGGTGGAGGAAATAATGGTTAAAGCCGATTGCGCTACTACGAATGGAGAGCATTGGAAATTGCTTAAAATTGCGAAAGAAGCGTGTTTAAGCAAGCAGGAACTTAAAGACTATATCAGAGTAGGGGAAAGTGGCTACGGCTGGCACATCTCCGATTTGAAAATCTACGACAAGCCGAAAGGGTTGGGAGAGTTTAAGGCATGGAGAGATTGCGAAACACCCGAAAAGGAGTATAAGAATTGCACGTTCGGGTATAGGCATCCTACGCATTGCGAGTATTGTCAAAGAATTACACGCCCGCCGCAGTCGTGGGTATATTGTGAACCAATAGAGGAGGAATAATCATGACAAAAGAACAAATCGTTGAAAAGATTCAAAGACTGCGCAAAGAAAAAGGATATACTATGAATAGTTTCGCAATAAAAGCAGGTATATCGTATGCGAACTATTATAGAATAGAAAATAAAAAGAACGACATGAATGTACAAACGTTGCAAAAGATTTGCGACGCGCTTGAAATCAGCATGAGAGATTTCTTCGATGAATCGGTAGAGCATATTCCTGATAGGCAAAAGGTATATCTTGTATCGTGGATGTCTCAAAATGAAAGAATTTTTGCTGATTATGTAAACGAAACAAAATTAAAGCCGCTTTTGAAACTAATGCGAGAAACTGGAGATATAGTAGTTGCTATAAGTAAGATAGACCAAGAAATAATGGACATTTTGGTGAAAAAACATGGATAAGCCTGTAAATTGGTGTTTAGGCTGGGACGGGAAAATAGAACTCGGCTTTGAGAACGGTACATATCTGCCTCGGAAAGCTGCAATAATATTGTATCCTGAATATTTCGACGAACACGGCGAGCCGAGGACTTATATGCTTCCGATAGACGGAAATAAAAATAATAAGGAGAATAAAAATGATTAACGCATTGTATAGGGGAAAACGTGCTGATAACGGCGAATGGGTGTATGGATATTATGTCAAAGACGTTCACTCTTATGGATTAGTTAGCAATCCGTCTTATAGAGAAGAACATCAGATTTGGTACAACAAAGACAATAAACAAGTATATGCAGAGGTTATTCCAGAAACCGTAGGACAATGGACGGGATTGACGGATAAAAACGGTATCAAGGTTTTTGATGGAGATATTGTAAAGGACGACAATCTTGATACTATATTGTTGTGCGACACAAGAAAATCGAAGAGAACAGGAATAGCTATTGTAAAGTATGGATTGCATGATGTTCCAAGCGATGACCCTTTTTGTTGGGGAAAAGCGTTGGGATTTTATTTCGATGGAGATACATTATATCCTACCCCTGCGATGTATGAAGAAAGCGACGAGTTCTTTTTTGAAATTATAGGAAACTTTTACGATAATGCTGATTTACTTGAATAGGTAGCAAGTTAGTCGCAAATTATTTGCAAGTTTAGACACAATCGCGGCGCGGCGCGTTGTGAATATATATTAAAAAGCCCTTTATAGGGTCGGTTTTATTCGGTAGCAAGGGTTTGGCTCTCTGCTCCCGCGCGGGCAGAGGGTTTTTGTTAAGGAAAAATATTATGAAATATGAACTCGATAATATATATTGCGTAGACGCGTATAAAGCAATTAAAGATATTCCTGATAAAAGTATGGATTTAATTGTTACCGATCCTCCGTATCAGATAGAAAGTTTAACTGGCGGTAAAATGGTATCAGAAGGAAGTATCGCAAATGTCATGAAACAATTAAGCGAATATAATTTAGATAATGGAATATCTAATGAAATATTAAATGAATTTTTAAGAGTTTGTAAAAAGCCTAATATTTACATATGGTGCAACAAAACAATGATTCCTATGCTTATGGAATTTTTTGTGATCAAACATGATTGTGCATTTGATATTATTACTTGGCATAAAACAAACGCAATGCCATTATGCGGAGGTAAATATTTAACCGACACAGAATATTGCTTGTATTTTAGAGATGGAGTAAAACTAAATACCACATATGAAACGGCAAGCACTCATTATGAAATTCCTATAAATATTTTAGATAAAAATAAATTTTCACATCCTACAATCAAGCCAATGAAAATCATTCAAAATTTAATATTGAATAGTACAAACGAAAACGATATTGTATTCGATCCGTTTATAGGAAGCGGCACAACGGCTGTTGCTGCAAAGAATCTGAACAGGCATTATATCGGATTTGAAATAGAAAAGAAATGGAGCGATATAGCAAAAAACAGACTTGACAATATTCTTGCGAACGGGCAGATGACTATGTTTACAATGTGATATTAAGGAGAAAAGATTAAAATGAAAATAGAAATAAATAATTGCTACAATATAGATTGCAAAATCGGTATGCAACTCATGAAAGAACAGGGAATTAAAGCTGATTGGTGTATTACAGACCCGCCGTATGGTATTAGCACAGGGAAAATGGCTTATACAAAACAAGGTATAGTTAGAAATGGGAAAGCGCAAGCAAAGACAAGAGATTATCGTGGGCAAGGGAAATGGGATAATGAAAGAATTTCAAAAGAATATTTCGATTTAATAATGGATTGTAGCAACGAACAAATAATTTTCGGGGGGGGGGAATTATTACACAGATATTTTAGCACCTACAAAAAGTTGGATAGTATGGAATAAAAGACAATATGATGAAAAAGATAGATGTGATTTTAGCGACTGTGAATTAGCATGGTGCAGCAAAGGAGTAGCAAGAGTATTTAATTATCTTTATAACGGTATGTTGCAAGGAGATATGCGTAATAAAGATTATAGATTTCATAGCACACAAAAACCTACGCAATTATGGACAAAGTTATTGAACTTTTATACAAAAGAGGGAGATTTGATATTAGACCCGTTTGCAGGTAGTCAATCATTACGAATCACTTGCCATAAAATGAATCGTAAATATATTGGATTTGAAATTGATGAAGAATATTTCAGAAAGGGAACAGAATGGTACAACTCTGTTGCAGCTCAAATTAGTATTTTTGATTATTTATTATAAAAATCTGTTGACATAGTATATATTGTGTGATATAATATAAACAAGATTTAAGTAGGAGTGCATAAATGGATAAGCAGAAAGAGATTGAGAAAATGGCGGCAGACCTTGACAAGGCAAAAGAGTTAGCGCTCGGAACGGTAGGGAGCCTGAACAACGGCTTTGGCGGTTGGTATGCGAAGTGTCTTGTGGAAAAAGGCTACGGCGACGTGCGCGCTGCGGTGAAAGAGTTTGCGGAAAGTGTCAAAATGGCGTTTTATTACGAGTTTGACGAGCTTATACCGTCGACAATGGCGGACAAGATAGATGAGCTTGTGAAGGAGGTATGCGGCAATGACTAAAAGAGAAGCAGCAATTGTATCGGCTTATACAGGTATTTCGCTTGGAGACCTTAATGATTTTTACAAGTATATAGAAAAAATTTTGGAACGTCCTGTATTTACTCATGAATTAGAAGATAAATCTGTTTGGGAAGATATAAAGAATAAAAGCAGAAAAGATTTTTGCGAGATAGAAGTTACCGAAGATAATATACGCGAACAAACAGCGCAAGACATTTTCTCTTGGATTTACAAAAATCTTGTGAATATGAATTTCATAACAGGAAATGTTGAAATCAATCTGTCGGCATTGAATGATTTTGCAAAAACATATGGAGTTGATGTATTTGATATTTTCAAAAGAGGAGGAAAACAATGAACAAACAACTTGATATATTCGGGAACGAGGTAGAAGTTCATAATATTCCACATAAACGAAAAGGACGACCTAAATATAGGACAATGCAAGAGATATACGGCACGATTAACGGAAAAACCTGTAAAACTTGCAAATATTGTGTTAAATACATTTTGGGATATAAGGGATGGTATAAATGCGAAAAGTGGATTATATCAAGTAGCGAATCTACGGATATACGCATGAAAGATATTGCTTGCAAAAAATATGAGGAGAGAAACAATGAATAACGAAGAGCTGAAAAAGAAAATTGAAAATATTGTAGCTATGGCAATTCTTGAAGCAGACGAACTGCCATTTGTAGAAACCGCAGAATATGTTGCGGACGCCATTATCGCGGCGGTGATTGGATATGTGAAAGAGGAAGAACATAGAGCGGATAAAGCAGAACAATTAAAGAATCAATATTGTAGAGCCTTACTTAACCTCGCAAGAAGATATGTTGTTAAAACTAATATGACTTTGCCTCCTGTCAATGAATCAAATTCTCGTAGTGTGGATATAGAAATGTTGGCGCTTTACATTATGGCTAATGAATGTGAGCAAGCCGAAAAAGAACTCGCGGAGGAGGGGAAAGAATGATTTGTTGTAGCTGTGGTAAAGAAATAGATATAAATTACGGTAGAGAGTATTGGAACGGAATATATTGTAAAAAGTGCGCAGATGAAATGCTTTCTACGCCAGAGGACACAAAAAAGTATGAAAAGATAATCGCAGGCCTACAAGCCGAAAACGCCACCCTGCGCGAAAGGTTGGAAAAGGCGATAACGCCCGAGTTCAAAATTTATGAAGATATATATTTCATTGACTATGTTAATGAAAAAGGATACAGCGACTATACAACGGGCAAGCTGAAAATTAGGGAAGCATTTATTACTTGTGTTTCTCAAACATCGCAAACTGAGTTTTTATATAGGTTACAGCCAAAAGATTTGCCACAAGAAATATTGAATGATTCTACTATACATGATGAGTGGTGGGATTGGAGGAGTTTTTATGCAAAGGAAATTTTCAAAACACGCAAAGCCGCCGAAGCCCGCCTCGCGGAGTTGAAGGGAGGAAAGGAATGAATATCGCAAAGTCAATGTTTAATGAATTAGGATTTAAGTTATATGATTCAAGAGAAGAATTTTTATTATATAAAAATGAAACAGATTATGAAAGAATATTTGTGCATTTTGATTTGAAATTAGAAATTTATTATGTATATTGGGAAATATTTATAGACCATTGCGACGAAAAATTTGTTTCCATGGGGAAACGTCCACAAAATATAAAACACAGCGCAAAGTACGGGTATTGGCAAAGAAATATAGAGTATAATATCGATGTTAGATTACATAAAGCTATACATCAGCAACTGATAGAGTTGGGTTGGATAAAAAATTAGTAAAAAAGGAGAAAAGAAATGAATGAAAGCAAAATGCAATAAATGTGTTTATATGGCGCGAATAGAAAAAGATGGTTTTGTAACTTATGTTTTTTGCGATAAAATTCATGATGATGTTACGGATTGTATACCTCAGCCCAAAGCGTGCCGTTATTATAAAAAGATAAATAAAAAGGAGAATAAAAAATGAATAACGAAATTCAGAAAGCAAACCCCACAGAAGTATCTTATTCCCTGCCGAACGGCGAGAATATTACTCTCGACGCGCAGACGGTAAGGAACTTTCTTACGAACGGCGACGCGAAAGTGTCCGATAAGGAAGTCGTGATGTATGTGCAGCTCTGCAAAGCACAGCAGCTGAACCCGTTCCTGAAAGAAGCATATCTTATCAAGTATTCGGAAAATCAGCCCGCGTCTATCGTCGTAGCAAAAGACGCATTTATGAAGAGGGCAGAATCTCATCCGCAGTACGGCGGTATGAAATCGGGCGTGATTGTTCTCACGAAGAACGGCGAAATTAAGGAAAGGGAAGGCTCTTTCTATCTGCCGAATGAATCCGTTGTCGGCGGTTGGGCGAAGGTTTTCCGCAACGACAGAAAAAGCGAAATCTACGACAGCGTAGCGTTCGATGAATACGCAGGGAAAGATAAGAACGGAAATCTTAATTCTATGTGGCGCGGGAAACCTGGTACGATGATTCAAAAGGTAGCAGAAGTACACGCTCTGCGTAAGGCGTTCCCCGAAAGATTGAGCGGTCTGTACATTGAAGATGAAATGGGTAAATCCCAAGTCGTTTCTACGATGAATATTTCCGAACAGCAGGCACAGCAGTACGATTTGAGCAGCATGGAAGAAATCGACGAGCCTACTACTGTAACGCATGATGACGGCTTTGAACAGTACGGTATGCCCGAAGATGATATGGACGCATACATGGACGAAATCGCGGACAAGTATGCTGAAGAAGAGGAAGCTCCGAAACAGACTAAAACGAACGAGCCATTCCAAGTATCTTACTATGAATATGTAAATAACAAAGATAAGTACAAGCTCGTACCGAAATCGTATGACGCAGCGAAAAAGACCTGCATGGTAACATACAAAGAGGTGTAAAATGAAAGAGGGTTTTGTTCAAAACACGATGACGGCAGAATCCGTAAAGAAAGTCAAGCGCTTTATGTTCAACAATAACCTGTACCAAGCAGATATTGCCCGAGCATTGGGATTATCAAAGCATTTTGTTTGTGCGGTTATCAACGGAAAAGCGAATTTCTCGGAGCGTACCATATTTAATCTCGAAAAATATATAGACAGCTATGAAAGTCAGAATAATCAATAGCGGTAGCGACGGAAATGCTTATGTAATCACCGATAATAAGAGAAATGAGTTGTTGGTCGAGTGCGGATTAGTAATTAAAAAACTACTCCGCGAAATCGACCTTAACAACTTGCAAGGCTGTATCGTTTCTCACGAGCATAAAGACCATAGCATTGCCACAGAAAATCTACGTAGGTTTTCCGTGAATGTTTATGATAACACTAATATGCAAGCAGGGAAATCATACCGAATCGGTGATTACAGGGTGTTCCCTATACAGTCGCAACACAATGTGCCGTGTTTCGGGTTTATCATAAGTTCCGTAAACGAGCAGAAGAAAATACTGTTCGCTACGGACACTTATGAGATAGACCCGCATACCCCCGATATACAGTATGACTTGGCAATGCTTGAATGCAACTACTCCGAACCTTATGCGAATAAAGAGGACGAAGGATTCTATAACCATATGAGTTGCGAGAGATTGCAGAATTGGCTCATATCAAGGCAACATAAGCCAAAATCGCTTTGCTTGATACATTTATCGACGAGAGGGAATTTGGGCGATACAGACCTAAATGCGGCGTTCAAACAGCATTGTGAAAGATTGTATGTCGCAAAGAAAGGATTAGAGTTTGAAATATGATAAACGAAGTGATATTGGTGGGGCAAATGTTGGATAGACCGAGATTATCTAAACATCCCGATGGCTCACCTTATACGCAATTCCGAGTATGTGTCGAAGATATGTACAAAGAAATAGAGGGTAAAAACCATAAGAATGTGGTTGAGTGCGTAGCCTATGGATATGTAAGCGAGCGTATCTGTAAATTTTTCCATTGCGGGAAATATATCAAAATTTACGGTGCTTTGAACTCTGTTCAAATACAGAAAGACGAAATCGAGGACAGCGTTGCTCCCACCTATCAGGTTCGTGTTTGGGTAAAAAGCATAGGTTTTTTTGATTTATATAAGTTCTTGCGAAATCACGCAGATTATAGTTTGAGAGATAACACAGACATGGTAAATGAATCTGCGATACCACGAACCTCTGACCTGTTCCAAAAGAAAGAACCGAAAAAGACAATAGAATTAGATGAAATTGAGGATATAGACGTATTTTACGATAATTCAGGAGCGGAAAATGATTGAAACGAAGAAACATGAGCCGATTGTATATCAGTATTATGAATATCTCAAAGATTGCCATTACGGGAAAGAGAATGGTGTAAGAAGGGAAATACTTGCTGATATATTTCATGTGAGTATTAAAAAGCAGAAACAGATTTTGCGCGAGATAAACGAGAGCGATACGCTTCCTAAACTTGTCAGTACGAGCGGAGCAATCTATATGTGTAGGACAAAGGAAGAGTGCGAGCAAGCGGCATTTAACGAGTTTAAGAGCGGTTTAACGAGGCTTAAAAAAGGAAAGAAAATGCTCAAAAAGATAGATATGAACGGTCAAATGAAAATGCAGTTAGGAAAGTACTATAAAGAGGCAATAGAGTGTTTCGAGGGAGATAGCGATGAGCCTTGACAAAGCGATAGAGCCTGGTAAAGAAAAGCGAAAGCCGTACAGAGGAGCAAAAGCAATAGACCCGCAATGCAGAAATCACGGGAATTGTCCTCATTGTAAAAAGGGAAGAGAATATAAAAATAAAAAGCGCGAACCAATACAGGAGAATTGCGATGACTGAACAAGAGATAGAACGTTGCCTTGAAAGGCTTTCTACTTGTAAGGCAACTGATGTTATGAATTTTGATTATGCTGGTACGCTTGAGTATATACAAAGACTTAAGGCGGGAAATGAAGCTCTGAAAGAACGATGCCAGTTCAATGTAGGCGATACAATCTGGTATTTATTCGGGTATGAAGAAGTTCAACCCTGGGAAATTCAAAGTATTGTGATACTCAAAGACAGATATATCCTGCGATTAGGACATGAAGGTACAGACGATTATAACGCTGTATTAAGTAAGTATTACGGCGAGGATTGGTTCGCAACCAAAGAAGAATGCGAAAAGAAAGCAAAAGAATATAAGGAGAATAAAAATGACGATTGAACGCGCGATAGAAATATTAGACCCCGAACACCGCGAGCATTATGAAAGTATTGAAATCGTAAACGAGGCTTGCAGAATGGGAATGGATGCCTTGAAACAGGTCGCTGAACTTGAGTTCAAAAATAAACATCTGAAAGAGCAACTGAAAAATTCTATACCGTTACCGTATATTTTCTCTGTTGAAAGCCATGCAAATCCATTTATCGTGGATTCGTATATTTCGATTGAAAAATTACCCAACGGGGAATATTCATTGCAATCTCATAGTACGGAAGAGAATGCGAGAAAATACCTTAAAATGAGGAAAGCTAAAAATGGAGATTGAACTTCCCTTTGCAAAATCGAAAAAGGAAAAACTTGCAGAAACGCTACTGAAAAAAGATTTCGCATATATGGGCGACGACGGAATCGTGCGGTGCGTAAAGTGCAATCAGCCGCTTATGTTCTATATGAAAGAGGCGAATAGTTGGTTCCCTTGCTCTTGCGGCTGCGCAAAGATAGACGCAGAGAAAAGCCGATTGCAAATGCTTATCCAAAAGATACGGTCAGAATCGGGAATACCTGAACGATATACTGATTTTACATTCGATAAATTATCGCCGAGTAAAGCAGATAAGCTCGCATACGATAGCTGTAAGAACTTTGCGGATAACTACGACAGTATCAGCAAGAACGGCTACGGATTGTACCTATACGGAGATATACACACGGCAAGGACATACGCCGCTTGCGTGGCTAATGCAATCATAGAGAAAGGCAGAGAGGTATATTTCCGTAAACTCAATGACATTCTTTCCGGGATACAGAAAAGCTATAATAAAAAGACTGCGACGGATATTGACCCGATGGAAAAATATTCCAACGCAGGATTCTTGATTATAGATAACATCGGCATGGAAGATTATCAGAAGTACGGCAGAGATACGAACTTTGTACAGGATAAAGTCGCTATGCTTGTGGATAATCGGTATGCGAATAAAAAACCTACTATGTTTACAAGCTGTTTTGACTTTAATTCTCTCGCAGAGAAACGAGGCATGAACGAGATAGCGGTACAGTCGATAATGAACTTGTCTACACGCTGTTTCGAGGTCAGAGGCGAAACACAGCGTCCTAAATTAGAAAGAATCTTTTAATAAGAAAAAGCCTCCCCGCCTTACGAATAAAGCGAGGAGGTTTTTTAACCTACTATCCAATATACGTCTACTTCTTCTTGTGTGCAATCCCAGATATCATTGACGACACCGTACAAGCTGCTCGATAGGTGTCCGTCTATTCGGATAATAACCTTGTTATTCTTATATTTTTCGGCAATATCCATTACCGTTTCCCCGTTATCACAATAATGCGGTTTATACCCGAATACATCTTCCAACAAGTGCCGATAACACCCTACATAAAGTTTATCGCATTTGTATCGGTAAGCAACGAGGTCAAGGAGCTTTAATACGGCTTGGTATCTTATCCCTGTCGCAAGGCTTATGGCTCTTGTAACGCAATCTTCTTCCGTCCGATGCAGAGGATTTACATTGTAATACTTAAAATTTGTATCTGCGTGCCGACGATTATTCTTCATCATCTACGATACATTTATAATACAGCGCAAGTTTTTCAGAGCCTTCAGGAGCGTCCTCATCTTCCAAAAACGCCTGCGCCATTTTTGTATATACAATATCCTCTTTATCTTTCGGAACAATACTCTTTAACACTTCGCAATAATCCGAATAAAGCATATTTGCGGTAATGCAAAGTTCTTTTTCGTCATATTCCTTGAACTTAATGCCGAGCTTTTCTGCCGCAGACATAATCTGTTGCATATCGAAGTGTTCCCCGCGCGAACCGTCAGCGTTCATCATTTTACGTTTCCATGTCTGAATATCTTTTTTATTCAGCTTTATCTGCTGTTGTCCCGCGTAATCAGCCATATCGTAGTCGTAGTCATAATCGTCGTAACGAATATCACCCTCTACCTGAAAAGGCATAGAACCTCTGTCGCGCCTACGTCCATAATAACGACTGCCTCCGATACCGTAACGCCCCGTGCCTTTTACACCGCGACGACCGTCCTCTTCGTCCATATAGTCATAATCGCTGTCGTTCATAGCACGGTCATAATTTTCGTCTGCTCTGTCCCTGTACCGACGCATATCTTCGTGTTCAGCACGGTCATATCTGCGACGGCTATCATAGCCGTAATCTTCTCCACGGTCGCGGTAACGGGAATCTTCTTCCATATCTTCTGCGCGGTCATACATACGCCTGCGCCTGTCAAAATTGCGGCTGCCATACGGAGCGTTGCGTCTGTCCATTCCGTTCCGCATAATCATCATTTTCGCAAAACGATTCATATTACTTTACCTCCGTTACAGTATCACTCTTCTTCGGTTTAGCGCTTGTTGTAGATTTAGCGCTGAATCCTGCCTGTGCCATAGTAGCCGTAGCGGGAGTAGCGCCCGTAGTAGGTGCAGGAAGGCTTGCAAGCGCATTATTCGGCGCACAGCAAAGACCGCTCAAAACCTTAAACGTTCCGCCCGTAGCACTCGTAGAAACGCATACGGGATAACGGGTACGCGTCCTTATAGCGCAAGCGGTAATTTGAGCGCAGCACCTGTTTGTAAGCGGATAAACGGTAGCCGTATCACCGCCAATAGAAATTGCTACAGGCATATTGATTGTAGCCGTAGACGGTATCGCTTGAGCGACGATAATGCAATATTTGCAATTATTTTTGTATGTCGCTTCAGGGATATTGATTAAAAGCGTATCTACACCGTTTACCGTTACTACGGCAACAGACGTGCTGATAACAAGATTCGGGCAAAGGGAATTGCACCTTCTATTGCAACTCATTTTATAATCCTCCTAAAAATCAAGCAAGGGTATAGAGAAAACCCTATACCCCTGCGAATATATAATGTTTTCTCAACTACTTAAAGTAGGAACTAATTTAGAGGTTAGCAACCGCAACCACAACCGCAGCCACAACCGTTGTTATAACCGCAGCCGTTTCTGCCTACGCCATAAACGCTTTCGTAAGGGCTACACGTCAAATACGCAGGCTGCGGGCAAGGACGGAGCGTATCGATAAGCGTGCGGGTCTGCGCATTTTGCGAAAGCTGTGCGGTAAGCTGCGCATTTTCAGCCTGCAGGCTCGAAATCTTTTCCTGCGTCAGGAAGTTCAGGATAGCATTCGTGCCGTCGCGCTGGCTGTCAATAATATCCCGCGTGCTCGTGTTGATGGTATTCTGAATATCGCAGGTATTTTTTGCCATGCTGTACTTAATATCCTGCTGTCCCGCTTTCAAATCGCAGCAGCAGGAAGCAAGCTGGCTACCAAGCTGATTAAATGCGCCCTGAACGGTATATCCGAGCTGGCAAATGCCCTGGTTAATCTGATTGTCTCCCTGCATAATAGCGGTATTTACACCGTTAAATCCCTGGCACAAAGTCTGCTGAATACCCGCCTGCCCAAGTTTGAGGTCATTAAGCGAAGAAAGCGTAGCGTTCTGCGCAAAACCTACGGCTACGTCGTTGGAGGTAGCAACCTTACCCAATTCATAGTTCAGATTGCCGTTGCAACCACAGTTGTTTCCGCCCCAACCAAAGCCGCCGTTGTTACCCCAACCGCCAAACAGAGCGAAAAGAATAATGAGCCAAGCCCAATCTCCGCCCCAACCAAAGCCGTTATAACCGTTATTGCAACAGTTATTGTTCCTATCCGAACCAATAGCAAGCCCGCTTGCCAAGCCTTCCGAATAATTATCCATAAATTATTCTCCTTTAATTATTTTATATTTACGGAATAGTCGACATATCCGTAATATACTACAAAATATTAAGTAAAAATTGAAATCCCCACGGTAAAACAATACCGCGTTCAAAACACATTCTGTCTACAATTCTATTTTCTATTATTTGGCTTGCGAGGAATTGCCAAACATAGCCATAACCTGATTCGGGTCTATCCCGCGCTGACGCATTATGTTGATAGCCAAGTCTTTGTAGCTCATATTTCCGTTTTGACCTTTGAGCATATTCACTTGCTGCGCTATACGAGGATTGCTTTGCACCATTTGCTCTACAATCATCTGCGGGTTTGCGCCGTGCTGTATCTGTTGAGCCAGCCGCATAAATGGGCTGTTTATAAAATTATTCGTCGGAGAATTGTTTATCTGCGGCGCGTTGCCTAAAGGATTCGCCATTATGATTTACTCCTATTCGATTCGCATATAATTCGTTTGCGCTTTTAAGTCGGTAATTTTCTCTTAAAAGCTGTGCAATCCTGATTTTCAAAAGCTCATTTTCTTCCTTGAGCTTTTTTTCATTTGATTTCATTATTAAATAGACGTTTCAGGCTCTCTATGAGCGTCAGATTTTGGTTTAGGGAGGCTTTGAGAAAGCTGTTGGTTCAATTTATTTACGGCGTTCTTAATACGCTCTATATCGTCTTTAACAGCGTCGAAATCATAACCTATATCATTGCGCAATCTCTCAAAGTCTTTTACCGAAACAAACTTCGACGTGTCGATTTGGGGAGCGACAGGAATATCTTCCTTTTTTTCTTGTTCTTCATTATATTCGGAAATCTTAAACGTATGGATTTCCATTTTTCCCGTCGCATCGACAGTCTTTCTGTAAAGTAAAGGTTTGTCATTGTCCAAAAAAATATAATCGCTGTTCGGTGCGAGAGTTCTATTTCGTGCATCCTCAATACCTGTAACATAGATTTTATTTGTATTCATCTGCGGCACGGATTGCGCGTTTGTTTGAGGCGCATTTTGCTGGTACTGCGGCGCGAAATTTGGCTGCGCGTTAAATCCGTTTGGAACAGCAGAAAAGCCGTTGTACGCTTGATTAGGGGCATTGTACGACGGCTGTTGGTTTTGAGAATAAGGCACATAGCCATTATTATATCCGTAATTATACATAAAAATTCACTCCTACAAATTGCTTTGTAAAAGTCAGGAGAACGTTTTCCTGTGAGGGAATATATAAACGTTCCCCTGCCCTCACGCCTATATTGTATGGCATAAAAAAAGGATTGTACACCTACAAGAGATATACAATCCTCAATCTTGATTATTTAGTTTACGCTTTAATCGCATTTTGCGCATTACTACCGATTTCTCGTCAATACATAATCTGTCTGCGGTAATGCTGTGCTTTGTACGATTGATAAAGAACTCAACGGCTAAATCTGTATTCTCCTTTGAGAATTTCAATTCATTACAGCGAGCAATGAGTTCATCTCTGCTACAAGTATCGGTGCTAAACGGTTTCGGAGTAGTAGCTTCTTTGTAAAACTCAACAAGCTGATTATATCTCGGCTCGATATAATCATAATCGTTTATCTTTCGCTGAACGATACCAACTTTATAGCTTACAAAGGCGATAGCGCAACCGAACAGTACGGAGAACATAATACTGAAATTCGAAGGCACTACCGCCATTGTTGCTAACGCAAATACCATGAGAGATAGCGTAAAACACTGTTTCAAAGACTTGGAATGAAATTGAACGGTATAGAAATTCTTACTGATGAAATACGGCAAGAATATCAATATAAATTCAATAGGCTTGCCTATCAGGAAACTAAAACCTATCAGCAAGCCCATTACTAACGCGAATCCACCGAAACGGTAAATTCGCGAAATTGTTTCGTATTGTCTACGCGTTACGTTAATCTTTCTTTTCATCTTCGATGATATTGAACTTTTCCTTCATGTCCGTATCAGCGCTCTTTTCATCGCCGAAAATCCAAACAGGGCAGCTCGCGCCTCCTATTCCGTTTCTTTCTTCATTCGAAGGTCTGTTTGAAATATCAATCTTTTTTGCTTCTTCCATAATCGGATTCCCCCAAAGTATTTTATTATTAAATACATTGCAACGATAAACAATTTATAATCAATAGTACCCAATACGCTAATTATAAAATTATATGCCGCTTCTGTATCAATTCCACCTATTCTTCCTGTAAGGAATAAAGCTGCATATAGAATTTGCAATACATATAATATTGCGCTTTCAATAAGACAGCTCCAATGTCTTACGAACGGAATCGGAACGACAAAATAACACACCATATAAAACAGATTTGATACAATGGAGTTATTTATCGTTTCGCCTATTAGTATGCCTATCAGAGTTTCAGCTAACGCTATCCCGAAACAGATTAACCAAGATGTGCGGCACAGAATCTTATATACGAATAATAGTTCGAATATAAGCAGTGCGCCTTTTATTACTTCTTGCCAAAACTTACTCGGTTCAGGTACGCTCTCTAAATCAGCCGTGAACCATAAACCACCGCAAAGCCGTACAATAGCACAAAAGAGCATTACGGCAACTACGCTGACTAACAGACACAGTGCGAATATCTGCTCACCAGTTTTATTGCTGAAATACTCTTTCAAACGCTTCATTTATTCTTGCCAGTAATCATTTTTACAAACTCATCAGACAACTTATTGATGTCATCGTCAGCAGTTTTCGTTTCAGCAACCACAGGTTCAGCCGTTTCCGCTTTCGTCTCTACGACGGGAGCAGTTTCGTCTTTTACTTCGCCTTCAATGATTTCAGGCAATTCCTTTATAGGGTCTTTGCTCGTTTTCAGAGAAGTGAACAGTTTAATAATCAAACCGAAAAGACCTTTCCCGCCTTTACGGATAAGCTGTACAATGAAAAGATAAATAGTCTGTACAGAACCCGCATAGAGAGCCGTGGTTTTGATAATCTCGTTTACGTCCGTCATCTTTACGAAGAACGTAAGAAAACAGTATACCCCTGCGGCAGATAGCAGAAAGCTAATAGCGCCGTACAGATATTCCCATTTCTTACAATCGAACGTGCCGCCGTCTTTCTCGGCGACCTTTTTCATAATGACTTTGACAAGGCTCGTAATCAGAATCGCCACAATCACAATCGCAACGCATATCAATGCTACAACCCATTCAGGCATTGATTAGCCCTCCTTTTCAATAAAGGAATCAATCGTGCTTAATACGGCGGTATATTCAGCCTCAACTTCGTCTTTCACCGCTTTCTGTTGAGCGGCAATGTATTCCTGTTTTTCTGCGTCCAACTTCTGCTTCGTTTCCGTAACGAGCTTGTTGAACTTTTCATCGAGTTCGCGCAGATGAGGAACCATTACGGTGTTATAATGCGTACCGTAACGGGTATTGAACTCCGCAGACTTCGCATTCTCGATTTCGATTTTATACTTTTTGGAAATTTCGCTGATTTTCGTACTCATAACACACCCTCACTTGTATTATTAGAGCAGATTCGGTACAGGCTCTTCGGAAACTTCCTCGACAACCTCTTCCGCAACTTCTCTTTCCGTTACTACTTCGTCCCAGAACGCTTTCTCGGTCGCAAGTTGCGCATTCGCAACACCGACGACATAATCTACCATCTGATTGGTAGCCACCTCATTCCAACCGAGGTCAGCCGCCGATTTACGCGCAATAGTTTCAGCTTTCTCGATTTCAGTATGTTCTTTCTGCTTGAAAGCAATGTATTTCTGCTCGATAAGTTCTACGTTGACTACAATCTCCGTTTTCATAATTAACCCTTTAAAAAATCAATTCCTGCCCAATGGAATATAAGCACGATTAAGCCGAATAAAATGCCCGCAATGAGCAAACATCCAAGAATGATAAATACTGCCTTTACAAAGCCTTTTAACGCCCTTAAACGCTCTATAAAAATGGAAACAGGTACAATGGTGAAGAACGATATAATCGCAAACACGACAAACCAAAAATCATTGATTACCGAAATAATCTTGGTTTTCCACGGTTTGTCAACTTTGGTTATAATACCAAAGTGCGAATACTCGTTTTTATATTTCTCAAAGTTTGCCTCGTTTATATCGTTTTCACTCGATATATTATCGGCAATAGCTTTGTTTTGCTCGGAAGATAGGTTCTTGTCGATAATCGTATCGGCTGTCTTACCCAACCGTTGCTGAACCGTATCGTCCGTTTGTATTTTCTCTTGTATCTTCCCCGAAATATTAGCGCGAATCGCTTTCTTCGGGTCAGATACTAAATCGACCATAGCTTTCGCCTTAACGTCGTCGCTAATTTCAGACTGTTTCTGTTCGGCGATTTGTGTTTCTTCCTTTTGCGCTTGGTCGTTAAAATCTTTATGTTCATCGGCAAATTTTAATGCCAATTCTTTATAATCGATTTTCTCTTCCATGCTATTAGAAAAATAGCCGTCGGCATATAAAGCCACACAGCAAATGGCTTTAAAACTATGACCGACGGCTCAAAGGCTCACAAATCTCTTTTATCGTCTATATTATAAGCCTAAATACGAGATTTGTCAACGGTTTAATAAAAGTTTTTTTGAGTTATTTTTGAATTTGCCAATGTGCAGCATATTCTTCGGGAGAATATACCGTATCGGAAAGACATTTATAGATATTCCCGTCAGTATATACCATAAATTCGCCTGTCAAATACATATCCGTAGTACCAGCCCAAGGTTTTACCCAAGGACGAGCAGTCGCGATACTATCGCCGTGCAAAGGCTTCCAAAAGTTTGCCCACGTCTGCGGATTGTCAGGGTTAATGTCTGGATAAGTAGCATTATCATGAGCAGTCCAACATTCCCACGTTTGCCCCGCGTAGTTCCGAATATCTCCGACTTCATATTTGCCTAAAACCCAAATATCATACAAGCCTGAAACAGAAAGTTTCATGGAAACAGATTGCAAAGGATTTTCTTTGATATATGCTTTGGCAAATGCAGAAAGAGAATCTGTTTCACTCGGTATGTACTTTTCGTTCAGCTCGTCCGCTTTCAGCTTCGCCAACTCTGCCGTTTTATCCCGTTCTTTGAAAACGCCGCCTTTGATTTCGTAGTTGAATATGCCGTTTTCGTCGATTACGGAATATTTCTGCGCGCCGTTCCTGTCCGTGTTTGTTTCGTCAATGCAGACGTCTGTTTCCAGCGGCGCATCAAATGCTTGAGAAAATATATATGTTACGATTCCCTCCGCGTTCGCCCGCGCATAAATTTTGTTGATGGTATTTGCCATTGTATTCCTCCTATATCTCTGCGTCCAAAGCGGCTTTGCTGATGCTTCTCCACGCTGCCGTTTGATTCGCCGTCGCCCCCGACACTGTTAGGCTTAAAACAATCTGATTGTTTTCTGCCTGCTGAACGCTGCATGCGCTCGGCGTCAGCGTGCCGCCGTTGCTATATATCCTCGTAGAGCCGATACTCCCTCCGTTCGGGAATACAAGCGTTGGCGATTCACGCATCGCTGTCGGAACAGGTATAGTTATTCTGACCGACGTTGCTGAAAATATCCAGCCGCTGAACGGGGCGTTTTCATTGAAAGCGATATAATATCTTTGGCATTTCAATAGTTCTGTTGCGGGGTCGGGCGGTACGAACTTTGTTGCGACCGTTCCAGGTTCCAGCTTTACCCAATCGATGTAAATGCTGCCGGACGTATTGGAATCTATAGAAAGAGTAAACCCTACGTCCTGGGAATATGTCAGCATCGCATTCAAGTTTCCGTATGTACCGAACGACCCAGACCAAGAACTGCCCAAAGATGAAGGAACCGTAACAGTATGACTGACTTCCGTCGTCGATGAAGTTGTACCCGACTTAATCGTCAGCGTAACCGCACCAGACGGTATACCTTCTTCAAACTGTTGCGATATATTCGCACCTCTTCCGCTTATTGTGATGCCTCCCACAGAGCGGGAAGCTATGGTAATGGATGCCGCACTGCTATTGTTGGTTCTCCACCTGTCAAAAGTATATGTAGAGCTAATAGATGTGGATTGCGGTATTGTATACGAGGTTTTTCCCCTTTGGTTTATCTTAAAATCGGGGTTCATTATAAGGTTCGGGTTCGATATATTGCTCTGCCTCGCATATGTATCGGAAATATCGCTCTGCTTCGCATATGTATCGGAAATATCGTTGCCGTCCGCGTCGTATTTCGCGTACCGCAG
>ERZ1643250.1124-NODE-1124-length-24522-cov-10.453754_pt1 | contig 24522 bp, 25 predicted proteins | sample MGYA00579262_ERZ1643250 | MGnify/ENA primary metagenome ERZ1643250 (study PRJEB29033, sample SAMEA4952265) | chicken gut metagenome | biome: Broiler Chicken; feature: Gastrointestinal Tract; material: Caecum | place: Ireland | collected 2018 | study: Broiler... | reverse complement strand
GTAACGACTGGCAGACGCTGGAGCTGGTGTTCACCGCCGGCAGTGCCACGGTTACTCCGAAACTGAATGGAGTGGCTGGCCCGGCATTCCAGGTTATAAAAGACAGTCTGACACTGGGACTGAATGCGCTGACGCTGACGGATGTTACAAAAAATGCAGCGTATGGCGTTGAGATAGAAAGTCTGGTGCTGGAGATAAATGCACCGGCAGCATAATAAAAAAAGAGCCAGCGACTGACCTGAAAGAAGACGCTGGCTAAAAGGCCTTATATGTTTGTAGAGACTTATTTTTCACAGACAGCAATGATGCCTGTCAATATATTATCAATATGCGGATTGTTTCAGTTACAGATGCTTTATTAAGGAAAAAAACAGCCAGCACTGACTTTCGGTGGAGAGGTGCTGGCTCAGAAGGATAGTTGGATTTCACATGATACTTATGCCTGGCGGTATATTTTCTGACAGACAGTGACGGGTGTTGTCAAGATATTGTGTCATTTATAACCTGAATCAGGGGAGGCCGGAATGTTATCTGGCATTTTTAGCAGAGCCTGAATGCCATAATCACGGCTCCCGGCGTTGGCCGTCAGTGGGTGACACTGGCGGCTTTTTTGTTTTTCTTTACTTTCATTTTCTGTCGGCGGTGACGGAGACATACATCAGATGGAAAAAATCACAACAGGTGTGTCATACACCACGTCAGCGGTGGGGACGGGATACTGGTTACTGCAGCTGCTGGACAAAGTCTCTCCGTCCCAGTGGGTGGCAATAGGTGTGCTGGGAAGTCTGCTGTTTGGCCTGCTGACGTATCTGACTAACCTGTATTTCAAAATCAGAGAGGACCGTCGTAAGGTGGCGCGGGGAGAGTAGTCGATGAATAAACAATACGAACTGGTTGTAAAATGAATATTTCTAACTGAAAAAACGTTCCATGAGGTAAGAAAAGGTCACAGGCAATCAATAACAGGACGTGATGAAAGACCCTTGCATTTGTGCGCTTTCTCTTTAGATAGCAGCAGATACTGAAAATCAGAGTTGTCGGGGAGTCAGGGATACAGCTGTGCAAGAGTTGGTCATTGTGATTCCATTGAAATCCTGTATGCCATGAAGGGCAGGATTTTATGGCTACCTGAGCTTTGGTGATAGTAAGTTGAAAATTCGCATTTTTTGCTGACATGCGTAACGAGAATCCCATAAGCAGGGAGGACTTAATTCTTCATTAACCCATGCGTTGATATTATGTTTCAGCCGTTGAAGCATCAGCGGTGTTAATGTTGTGGTAATAATATCCAGCGTTTTATGTGAGATCTTACCGTAAGGGTCTGCAAGAATGCTGCTTGTTGCTTCGTTATTATCTGCCATCAGAAGAAGTAACTCTGATTTAACGTTTTCTGTCATTAGTTGTAAAAATCTTCTGCGCAAACTTTCTTTACTGTTCATTTATATGGCTTCATTTGTTGTAATCTGCTGCGTCTCAAGGGATATGTTTATGAGAGCGACCATGAGTGTTGGATTATATACCTAACATATCAAGGGATTAGAAATCGATAAATCCCCATGCACGAAAAAATAAAATACGGCCTGTCGGCTGCCGTTCTGGCGCTGATTGGTGCAGGTGCTTCTGCGCCTGAAATCCTCGACCAGTTTCTGGATGAAAAGGAAGGTAACCACACCACGGCATACCGTGATGGTGCGGGGATCTGGACCATCTGCCGTGGTGCCATTCTGGTGGATGGTAAGCCTGTTATTCCTGGCATGAAGCTGTCAAAGGAAAAATGCGACCGGGTTAATGCCATCGAACGTGACAAGGCGCTGGCATGGGTGGAGAAAAACATCCGGGTGCCGCTGACCGAACCCCAGAAAGCGGGGATCGCGTCATTCTGTCCGTACAACATTGGCCCCGGTAAGTGTTTCCCGTCGACGTTTTATAAACGAATTAATGCAGGCGATCGAAAAGGTGCCTGTGAGGCGATTCGCTGGTGGATTAAGGACGGTGGCAGAGACTGCCGTATCCGTTCAAATAATTGCTACGGTCAGGTCTCACGGCGTGACCAGGAGAGCGCGCTGGCGTGCTGGGACATCGACAGATAGCAGAATATTTTCCTGAAAAATGACGTTGGCCAACGCGGGTGGATAACACGAAATCCTGAAAACTGGTAAAACCTAAGTGAATAAAAGTAAAAACCCCGTTTGTTGGCAGCAAGCGGGGTTTTGTGTTTTCTGACCTTGAGCAAGGCAAGGGAGAAATTATGGGTAGGGAGGTACTTTCCCTGTGAGGAAGTATAAAAGATTCTTTCTGAGGTTGTCCATTATGAAAGGCATTGAAGTGGAGACGCCAGCCAGTCTGGATTTAACAAGAGCGGCAGCTTTTGCCATTCGTATTGTGGCCATTGCTGTTCTGGTCTGGGCAATCCGTTGGTGGTGATATGAACCGTGTTCTGTGCGTGGTTATCATTGTCCTGCTGGTGGCCTGTGGTGCGCTTAGTCTGGGGCTGAATCATTACCGTGATCACGCCATCATCTACAAAGAGCAGCGCGATAAAAAAGCCAGTGAGCTGGAGCTGGCGAACGCGACAATTACTGATATGCAGATACGCCAGCGTGATGTCGCTGCACTTGATGCCAGATACTCGAGGGAATTAGCCGATGCGAGAGCTGAAAATGAAACTCTGCGTGCTGATGTTGCCGCTGGTCGTAAGCGCCTGCGGATCAACGCCACCTGCTCCGGTACCGTGCGTGAAGCCACCGGCACCTCCGGCGTGGATAATGCAACCGGCCCCCGACTGGCAGACACCGCTGAACGGGATTATTTCATCCTCAGAGAACGGCTGATGGCAATGCAGAAGCAACTGGAAGGAGCACAGGAATATATCCGTACCCAGTGTATACCGTGATATTTTGTTATGAAGGTGTTACTGGTAACGTTAAGGTAATTTAACAAAGAGTCAGTTCCGGACTTTATAGTGTGCTCAGTTCATGGCCAAAAACGATTTCTGTGATAAATATTTTGAATATTATTTACAGGTAAATGGAGTGGGGCACATGGATAGAAATATTACAATAGAGAATGAAGTATATGCCCGTATTGTATGGGCAGAGAAGGCAAAAACACGGTAATTCCGTGTGTTGCCATGATACCTGATTGGCAGAATAGTTGTTTGGTTTTGAGTATATAGTCAGCGTTTTTTGTTCAGTAATTGCTCCCTCAAAAAATAATAAAACAAGGTGATTATTTTTGTTTATTATTTAGTTTTTTTTGTGTGTTGTTTTATTGTTTTTGCGTGGTTTGTTTTTTATTGTTATTTCATTAAGGGAAGGTAAATTCAGGATGGCAGTCTGTAGATAATCGGAGGTCACTTATGCTACATGATCACGTGGCAGAATGTCTGGAGAAAAAAGGACTGTACCGGAGAGCAGCTGAACGATGGGCAAAAGTGATGGTACAGCTAAGTGATGACCAGAAAAGAAAAGTGGCGGCACAGAAACGAGCAGAGTGTTTGCGTAAGGCGCGCCGGACTCCGGTTTCACCGGTGAACCTGACCGAAATAAAACAAGCGGTCAACAGACTACATTCTGAGTTGGGAATGGGATTTGAAGAGCGGCGGGTATTCCGACGATATAAAGGGACAGGAGAACAGAATACGTCCGGAAACGCGCGGTCAAAAAAATGCTAAAAAATATCTGAGAGAGTTATTGCCTGTTACCATAAGAAAAAGCGACTTTAGTGGTCGCTTTTTGTGTCATATATAAGTCGTTTAAGTAAACCTGTCTGAACAGGTGCTCTGGTCGTGTTTGTCTTTGTTGGGTACAAATTGAGAATATTTTTCATTAATTAATCTTCTTCTGCAGGCTTCAATAACCCACGCTGAAAAATTACCTGAACCTTTCAGGTCAAGAGCGATGTTAATTTGTTCAATTATCTGGTTTGGAAATCGGATGTTGCGGGTTGTTGTTCTGCGGGTTCTGTTCTTTGATGACATAATGTTGCCCCGTATTCAGTGTTGCTGATTTGTATTATCTGAAGTTGCTTTTACGCTAATTTGATGCAGATCAATTAATACGATACCTGCGTAATAATTGATTATTTCTCGTGGTTTGATGGCGTACACACATGTCGTGATAAACCTCATGTAGATGATAATTATTATCATTTTCGTGGGTCCTTTCCGGCGATCCGACAGGTTACGGGGCGGCGACCTCGCGGGTTTTCGCTATTTATGAGATTTTTTGAGGGGGAGTTGTTGTTTAATTGTTTGGTATATCTAATTGATAAGTAAGGTGAAAATAAAATAAATACAACAACCTTACGATGTGTTTTGATGTCGTCAATGCGAAAAATGTCAATGATATCAAATGGTTTTGTAAAAACACATGGTTGTTGTATCGCTTTTTATCGATGGCTTATGGAGAGGAGATGGCCTTTTTATTGAATAAAAGTGATATGGCCTCCTCCATCGGTATATCTGTTCAGGCATTTGATAAATGGGGCGTTCCTCCTGTTGAGCGTCGGGGGAGGGAAGTTTTTTATGACGTTAAAACTGTACTGGAGATAGATCGCGAGCGGCGACAACACAATCAGAGAATACCTGATGACGAGGGCGATCTGGAGGAAAGGCTGCTTCGGGCCAGAGCTGAACTGACAGAAGAACAGGCCGTAGCTCAAAAACTTAAAAATCAGGTAACCGAAGGTAAGCTTATTGACACCGGATTCTGTATTTTTGCCCTCAGTAAGCTGGCAATGGCGTTATCCAGTACGCTTGATTCCATCCCTTTATCCATGCAGCGACAGTTTCCTGATTTAACACCGCGCCATCTTGACCATCTGAAAACCCTTATTGCGAAGGGGGCAAATCAGTGTGCGCGGGCAGGGGATAAATTACCGGATTTACTTGATGAATATATCAGAGCAACAACTGAATAATATGATGAGCGCTGTCACAACTGCATTACAGCCCCTGATAAGGGCATTGCCGGTGACGCCAGTTGAATGGGCTGATCAAAATTATTATCTGCCTAAAGAATCTTCATATGGTGAGGGCGAATGGAAAACGCTGCCATTCCAGATCGCCATCATGAACAGCATGGGGAATGATCAGATCCGCACTGTTAATCTGATTAAATCTGCCCGTGTTGGCTATACAAAGATGTTGCTGGGGGTGGTCGGGTATTTTATTGAGCATAAATCCCGAAACAGTCTGCTTTTTCAGCCCACGGATTCTGCCGCTGAAGATTTTATGAAGTCTCACGTGGAGGCGACGATTCGGAACGTGCCATGCCTGAAAGACCTTTCCCCATGGCTGGGTAGTAAACATCGTGACAATACTCTCACGCTGAAACGCTTTTCATCGGGCGTCGGTTTCTGGTGCCTGGGCGGCGCTGCCGCCAAAAACTACCGTGAAAAATCCGTGGACGTGGTCTGCTATGACGAACTTTCCTCGTTCGAGCCGGATGTCGAAAAAGAGGGCTCGCCAACCCTGCTGGGGGATAAGCGTATTGAGGGGTCGGTGTGGCCAAAATCCATTCGCGGCTCGACGCCTAAAATCAAAGGCACCTGCCAGATCGAAAAAGCCGCTAACGAGTCGGCGCATTTTATGCGTTTTTATGTGCCCTGCCCGCACTGTGGGGAGGAGCAGTATCTGAAATTTGGCGATGAGTCCACGCCTTTTGGGCTTAAATGGGAGAAGGACAGCCCTGAAAGTGTTTTCTACCTCTGTGAACATCATGGCTGCGTGATCCATCAGTCTGAACTGGACCAGAGCAACGGGCGGTGGATCTGTGAAAACACGGGCATGTGGACCCGTGACGGTCTGACGTTTTTCAGCGCCCGGGGTGATGAAATTCCGCCGCCGCGCTCCATCACGTTCCATATCTGGACGGCGTACAGTCCGTTCACCACCTGGGTACAGATTGTCTATGACTGGCTGGATGCACTGAAAGATCCCAACGGCCTGAAAACCTTTGTGAACACCACGCTGGGCGAGACCTGGGAAGAGGCCGTGGGCGAAAAACTCGATCACCAGGTACTGATGGATAAGGTGGTGCGTTACACGGCGGCGGTGCCTGCCCGGGTGGTTTATCTGACGGCGGGCATTGACTCGCAGCGAAACCGTTTTGAGATGTATGTCTGGGGATGGGCTCCGGGAGAGGAAGCCTTTCTGGTGGATAAAATCATCATTATGGGGCGTCCTGATGAGGAAGAGACGCTGTTACGTGTGGATGCGGCGATCAACAAAAAATACCGCCATGCGGATGGCACCGAAATGACTATTTCCCGTGTCTGCTGGGACACCGGGGGGATCGATGGTGAAATTGTTTATCAGAGATCAAAAAAACACGGTGTTTTCCGGGTGCTGCCGGTAAAAGGCGCATCTGTCTATGGCAAGCCGGTGATCACCATGCCAAAAACCCGCAATCAGCGGGGCGTGTATCTGTGTGAAGTGGGAACGGACACCGCAAAAGAAATTCTCTATGCCCGTATGAAAGCCGATCCCTCGCCTGCGGATGAAGCCACGTCGTATGCCATCCGTTTTCCTGATGATCCGGAGATTTTTTCGCAGACAGAGGCGCAGCAACTGGTGGCGGAAGAGCTGGTGGAGAAGTGGGAAAAAGGAAAGATGCGTCTGCTGTGGGATAACAAAAAGCGGCGTAACGAAGCGCTGGACTGCCTGGTGTATGCCTACGCGGCATTACGTGTGTCCGTGCAACGCTGGCAGCTTGATCTGGCTGTACTGGCAAAATCCCGGGAAGAAGAGACGACCCGGCCAACCCTGAAAGAACTGGCAGCGAAGCTGTCCGGAGGAGTGAATGGTTACAGTCGCTGAACTGCAGGCGCTGCGTCAGGCGCGCCTTGATTTATTAACCGGTAAACGGGTGGTGTCTGTCCAGAAAGATGGTCGCAGAATTGAATATACGGCGGCTTCTCTGGATGAGCTTAACCGGGCGATCAATGATGCGGAGTCGGTACTGGGGACAACCCGGCGTCGCCGTCGTCCGCTGGGAGTGAGGTTATGAAACGAACGCCTGTCCTGATTGATGTGAACGGCGTTCCGCTTCGTGAGAGTCTCAGCTACAACGGGGGCGGTGCAGGATTTGGCGGGCAAATGGCGGAGTGGTTGCCACCGGCGCAGAGTGCCGATGCGGCCCTGCTGCCCGCGTTGCGTCTGGGGAATGCCCGGGCAGATGATCTGGTACGCAATAACGGAATAGCGGCCAATGCGGTGGCACTGCATAAGGATCACATTGTCGGGCATATGTTTCTGATCAGCTACCGTCCGAACTGGCGCTGGCTGGGGATGCGGGAGACCGCAGCAAAAAGCTTTGTCGATGAGGTGGAGGCGGCCTGGTCGGAATACGCCGAAGGGATGTCTGGCGAGATCGACGTGGAAGGAAAACGCACGTTCACGGAATTTATCCGTGAAGGTGTGGGCGTTCATGCGTTTAACGGCGAAATCTTTGTGCAGCCGGTCTGGGATACGGAAACCACGCAGTTATTCCGTACGCGTTTTAAAGCCGTGAGTCCGAAACGGGTGGACACGCCAGGACACGGTATGGGGAACCGTTTTCTGCGGGCCGGGGTGGAGGTCGATCGATATGGCCGTGCCGTTGCGTACCATATCTGTGAGGATGATTTTCCGTTCTCCGGGAGTGGACGATGGGAACGGATCCCGCGTGAACTTCCCACCGGGCGTCCGGCCATGCTGCATATTTTCGAGCCGGTGGAGGACGGGCAGACCCGTGGGGCCAACCAGTTTTACAGCGTCATGGAACGGCTGAAGATGCTCGATTCCCTGCAGGCAACACAGCTTCAGTCGGCCATTGTGAAAGCCATGTATGCAGCGACGATTGAAAGTGACCTTGATACCGAAAAGGCCTTTGAATATATCGCCGGTGCGCCGCAGGGGCAGAAGGATAATCCGCTTATTAATATTCTGGAGAAGTTCTCCAGCTGGTATGACACGAATAACGTGACGCTGGGTGGTGTCAAAATTCCGCACCTTTTCCCCGGGGATGATCTGAAACTACAGACTGCGCAGGATTCAGACAATGGATTTTCGGCGCTTGAACAGGCGCTGCTGCGGTATATCGCCGCCGGTCTTGGCGTTTCCTACGAACAGTTGTCCCGTGATTACTCGAAGGTCAGTTATTCAAGTGCCAGGGCCTCTGCCAATGAGTCGTGGCGCTATTTTATGGGGCGGCGAAAATTTATTGCGGCCCGGCTGGCCACGCAGATGTTTTCCTGCTGGCTGGAAGAGGCACTTCTTCGGGGGATTATCCGTCCGCCACGGGCGCGTTTTGATTTTTATCAGGCGCGATCAGCCTGGTCACGGGCAGAGTGGATTGGTGCCGGAAGAATGGCCATTGACGGGCTCAAGGAGGTTCAGGAATCGGTGATGCGCATTGAGGCCGGACTGAGCACGTATGAGAAAGAGCTGGCGCTGATGGGCGAGGATTATCAGGACATTTTCCGCCAGCAGGTCAGGGAATCTGCAGAGCGGCAAAAAGCCGGACTCTCACGTCCGGTGTGGATAGCGCAGGCGTATCAGCAGCAGATAGCGGAGAGTCGCAGGCCGGAAGAGGAGACAACACCCCGTGAGACGTAATCTTTCACACATTATTGCCGCAGCATTCAATGAACCGCTGCTTCTGGAGCCCGCCTATGCGCGGGTTTTCTTTTGCGCGCTCGGGCGCGAGATGGGGGCAGCAAGTCTTTCGGTACCACAGCAGCAGGTACAGCTTGATGCTCCCGGAATGCTGGCTGAAACGGACGAGTACATGGCCGGAGGTAAACGACCGGCCCGTGTTTACCGGGTGGTGAACGGTATTGCTGTACTGCCGGTGACCGGCACGCTGGTGCACCGGCTGGGGGGTATGCGGCCATTTTCCGGAATGACAGGCTATGACGGCATTGTCGCCTGTCTTCAGCAGGCAATGGCGGATAGCCAGGTGCGGGGCGTACTGCTGGACATTGACAGTCCGGGCGGGCAGGCCGCCGGCGCGTTTGACTGCGCTGACATGATTTACCGCCTCCGTCAGCAGAAGCCGGTCTGGGCACTGTGCAATGACACGGCCTGTTCTGCAGCCATGCTGCTGGCGTCGGCCTGCTCCCGACGGCTGGTTACCCAGACATCCCGTATCGGCTCCATTGGCGTGATGATGAGCCATGTCAGCTATGCCGGTCATCTGGCGCAGGCCGGTGTGGATATCACGCTGATTTACTCAGGGGCGCACAAGGTGGATGGCAATCAGTTTGAAGCCTTACCGGCAGAGGTTCGCCAGGACATGCAACAGCGCATTGATGCGGCGCGCCGGATGTTTGCTGAAAAAGTGGCGATGTATACCGGTCTGTCTGTTGATGCTGTCACGGGAACAGAGGCCGCCGTTTTTGAAGGTCAGTCCGGCATTGAGGCCGGGCTGGCGGATGAATTAATCAATGCGTCGGATGCCATCAGTGTGATGGCCACGGCGCTGAACAGTAATGTCAGAGGAGGCACTATGCCGCAATTAACTGCAACGGAAGCCGCCGCGCAGGAGAACCAGCGAGTGATGGGGATCCTGACATGCCAGGAAGCGAAAGGACGTGAACAGCTTGCCACGATGCTGGCAGGACAACAGGGCATGAGCGTTGAACAGGCCCGGGCGATTCTGGCCGCGGCGGCACCACAGCAGCCGGTGGCATCCGCGCAGAGTGAAGCCGATCGCATTATGGCGTGTGAAGAAGCGAAAGGTCGTGAACAACTGGCGGCAACGCTGGCGGCGATGCCGGAGATGACGGTGGAAAAAGCCCGCCCGATCCTGGCTGCTTCACCGCAGGCGGATGCCGGACCCTCACTCCGTGATCAGATCATGGCACTGGATGAGGCAAAAGGGGCTGAGGCGCAGGCTGAACAGCTGGCTGCCTGCCCGGGAATGACTGTGGAGAGCGCCCGGGCTGTGCTGGCTGCGGGATCAGGTAAGGCAGAACCGGTCTCTGCATCCACAACCGCCCTGTTTGAACGCATCATGGCGAACCATTCACCGGCAGCGGTACAGGGTGGCGTGCCACAGACGTCAGCAGACGGTGATGCGGACGTGAAAATGCTCATGGCCATGCCATGAAGCCAGTGCTGACCATCAACAGGAGGTTTTTACAATATGGTGACGAAAACTATCACTGAACAGCGTGCGGAAGTACGTATTTTTGCCGGTAATGATCCGGCTCATACCGCCACAGGCAGCAGCGGGATTTCCTCGGCAACACCGGCACTGACGCCCCTGATGCTGGATGAAGCTACCGGGAAACTGGTGGTCTGGGACGGACAGAAAGCCGGTAGTGCGGTTGGCATACTGGTACTGCCGCTTGAAGGCACAGAGACGGTACTGACGTATTACAAGTCGGGGACCTTTGCGACGGAGGCAATCCGCTGGCCTGACAGTGTGGATGAACACAAAAAGGCAAATGCCTTTGCCGGCAGTGCCCTGAGTCACGCGGCGCTGCCGTAACACGTTATCAGGCCACCGCGGTGGCCTGACTGATTTCTGAATGAAAGGAACTGATTTATGGGATTGTTTACGACCCGCCAGTTACTCGGTTATACCGAACAAAAAGTGAAATTTCGTGCGCTGTTTCTGGAGCTGTTTTTCCGCCGTACGGTGAATTTCCATACCGAAGAGGTGATGCTGGACAAAATTACCGGAAAAACGCCGGTGGCGGCCTATGTCTCCCCGGTTGTTGAAGGAAAAGTGCTGCGTCATCGCGGTGGTGAAACCCGCGTGTTACGTCCGGGCTACGTCAAGCCGAAACACGAATTTAATTACCAGCAGGCGGTTGAGCGTCTTCCCGGTGAAGATCCGGCTCAACTGAACGACCCGGCCTACCGTCGTCTGCGTATCATCACCGATAACCTCAAACAGGAAGAGCATGCCATTGTCCAGGTGGAAGAAATGCAGGCGGTGAATGCCGTGCTGTATGGCAAATACACCATGGAAGGGGATCAGTTTGATACTGTCGAGGTGGATTTTGGACGCTCTGAAGGAAATAACATTGAGCAGGCCGACGGTAAAAAATGGTCTGAGCAGGACCGTGATACGTTTGATCCGACGCATGATATTGACCTCTACTGCGATCAGGCCAGCGGTCTTGTGAATATTGCCATTATGGACGGTACTGTCTGGCGTCTGCTGAATGGTTTTAAGCTGTTCCGCGAAAAACTGGATACCCGTCGCGGCTCAAATTCACAACTCGAAACGGCAGTGAAAGACCTGGGGGCGGTGGTGTCTTTCAAAGGGTATTACGGCGATCTGGCCATTGTGGTGGCGAAAACGTCTTATGTGGCAGAGGACGGTACCGAAAAACGTTATCTGCCGGAGGGCACGCTGGTCCTGGGAAATACGGCTGCAGATGGGATCCGTTGTTACGGTGCCATTCAGGATGCGCAGGCGTTGTCCGAAGGTGTGGTGGCTTCTTCCCGTTACCCGAAACACTGGCTGACCGTGGGCGATCCGGCCCGTGAATTTACCATGACGCAGTCCGCACCGCTGATGGTGCTGCCGGATCCGGATGAGTTTGTGGTGGTGCAGGTGAAATAATCCGTGAGCGGGGGCGAAATGCCCCCGTGTCTTTTTTCACAGGGGGCTGATATGGCAACAAAAGAAGAAAATCAGAAACATCTTCGTCAACTGGCTGGCCTGCTGGGGCGCGAGGCGGATATGTCGGGGAGTGCTGCGGATATTGCGCAACGTGTGTCTGAGTGGGAAGAGGAGCTTGCTGCTTCCCGGGAGGGCATTATGCCTGGTGATGAGAGCGGGCCTGAGCAAAATCACACAGACGATGGTGAGCAGTTGCACAACACTGATGCTACGGATGATGTTAAAGCGGTCCGTGTGCGGAAATGCCTGCATGTGATGGGGTATTGCCCGGAGACAGGCCGTCCCGTTGAACTGACGTACCGGGGCATGCGTGTTCTGGTGCCATCACCACTGGCGACAGCCATGATACAGCACGGAACGGCTGAGCATGCGTGATTTTCAGAATGCCTTTGATGCTGCCCTTGCCGGGGTGGACAGCACGATTGTTGAAGTGATGGGGCTCTGTGCGCAGTTCACCTCGGGGGCACAGTGTGGCAGCGAAGTTCAGGGGGTTTTTGACGATCCGGAGTCGCTGGGGTTTGCCGGTAGCGGGGTCCGTATTGAAGGAAGCTGCCCGTCATTATTTGTACGGACGGATACGGTTCGTGCTGTGCGGCGTGGTGACACGCTGACCATTAATGGTGAGACATTCTGGGTGGATCGTGTTTCTCCGGATGACGGGGGCAGTTGTTATCTCTGGCTCAACCGTGGGCAACCACCGGCAGTTAACCGGCGACGATAAACGCAGGGTGAATTATGGCGATAAAAGGGCTTGATCAGGCGATTGAAAATCTGAGCCGGGTTCGTAAAAACGCCATTCCGGCGGCTTCAGCAATGGCCATTAACCGCGTGGCCACAACGGCGATTAATCAGTCTTCGTCACAGGTTGCCCGGGAGACCAGGGTGAGCCGGAAACTGGTAAAGGAACGGTCCAGACTGAAACGGGCCACGGTCAGAAATCCGAATGCCAGAATTATCGTTAACCGCGGTGATCTCCCGGTGATTAAGCTGGGGATCAGGATGCCGGGGCGTCGTCCGGACAGCATACTCAAAGCCGGTCAGCATCGTTATCAGCGGGCATTTATTCAGCGATTAAAAAATGGTCGCTGGCATGTCATGCAGCGTGTGGCCGGGAAAAACCGTTACCCCATTGATGTGGTGAAAATCCCGATGGCGGCCCCACTGAAACAGGCGTTTGATGAGAATGTTGACCGTATCCGGCGTGAACGCCTGCCCGGAGAACTGGCATATGCGCTGAAACAACAACTGAGGATTGCGATAAAACGATGAAACATACTGATATCCGTGCTGCAGTGCTGGATGCACTGGAGCTGCATGAACACGGGGCGACGCTGTTTGATGGTCGCCCCGTTGTTTTTGACGAAGAGGATTTTCCCGCGGTCGCGGTTTATCTGACGGATGCAGAGTATACCGGTGAAGAGCTGGATGCGGATACCTGGCGGGCCACACTGCATATTGAAGTTTTCCTGCCTGCTCAGGTGCCGGATTCAGAGCTGGATTCGTGGATGGAGTCCCGGATTTATCCGGCGATGTCCGCGATCCCTGCACTGGCAGGGATGATTACCACGATGGTTCAGCAGGGCTATGACTATCGTCGTGATGACGATATGGCGTTATGGAGCTCTGCAGATTTGACTTATTCCATTACATACGAGATGTGAGGACGATATGCCAACACCAAATCCCCTGGCGCCGGTAAAAGGTGCCGGTACCACTCTGTGGGTTTACACCGGCAAGGGTGATGCTTATGCAAACCCGTTGTCAGATGATGACTGGCAGCGACTGGCTAAGGTGAAGGATCTGACGCCGGGCGAGATGACGGCAGAATCCTACGATGATAACTACCTGGATGATGAAGACGCGGACTGGAGCGCGACCGGGCAGGGACAGAAATCTGCAGGTGATACCAGTTTTACACTGGCCTGGAAACCGGGAGAAGAAGGTCAGAAAGGGCTTATAGGCTGGTTTGAAAGCGGGGATGTGCGGGCCTATAAAATCCGTTTTCCGAATGGCACGGTGGATGTGTTTCGTGGCTGGATCAGCAGTATCGGTAAGGCAGTGACGGCGAAAGAAGTGATCACCCGAACAGTGAAAGTGACCAACGTGGGCAAACCTTCCGTGGCGGAAGAACGCAGCGAAATTACGCCGGCCACTGCAATTAAGGTGACACCGACATCCGGTACCGTGGAAAAAGGAAAAACAACCACCCTGACTGTTTCTTTTGAGCCGGAAAGTGCAACCGACAAGACGTTCAGAGCGGTTTCCGCCGATCCGTCAACGGGAACCATTGCTGTGAAAGATATGGTGATCACTGTGACGGGGGTTAAGGCTGGAAAAGTGAGTATCCCCGTGATTTCCGGTAATGGTCAGTTTGCCACGGTAGCTGAAGTCACCGTTACTGAAGCGGGCGCTGCAGGGTAAACGGAGGTCATACATGTTTCTGAAAACAGAACAATTTGAATATAACGGTGTGTCTGTCACGCTTTCCGAATTGTCTGCGCTGCAGCGTATTGAGCATCTTGCCCTCCTGAAACGGCGTGCAGAACAGGCAGAATCCAGCGGCAACCTGCAGGTAAGCGTGGAAGATCTCGTCAGAACCGGCGCGTTTCTGGTGGCGATGTCCCTGTGGCATAACCATCCGCAGAAAACGGGGTCACCGTCAATGAATGAGGCCGTGATGCAGATTGAGCAGGAAGTCCTGACCACCTGGCCTGCTGATGCCATTGCCCGGGCGGAAGATGTGGTGTTGCGTCTGTCCGGGATGAGCGGGCCTGTTCATGTGGATACGGATATTACCGAAGTGGCGAAAAATAACGCGCTGACTGATGATGATTTTTCTGCGGGAAAGTCTTCGACGGCGAGCTGAATTTTGCCCTCAGACTGGCGCGTGAGATGGGGAGGCCTGACTGGCGCGCCATGCTTGCCGGGATGACATCCACCGAATATGCCGACTGGCGACATTTTTACCGCATGCATTATTTTCACGATACCCAGCTGGATATGCATTTTTCCGGGCTGACGTACGCTGTACTCAGCCTGTTTTTTTGCGATCCGGATATACATCCCTCTGATTTCAGTCTGCTTGTCCCCCGGCATGAGGAAGAGCAGGTGGAGAGGCCGGATGAGGACAAAATGCTGATGCAGAAAGCGGCAGGACTTGCCGGAGGCGTCCGGTTCGGTGGGGACGGAGGGCGCGATATTTTATCGTCTGCGGATGTGGCGGATGTCATGGTGGATGATGCCGCATTAATGATGGCTTCAGCGGGGATTCCGGGAGGTGTGAGATATGTCCCAGCCGGTTGGTGATCTTGTTATTGACCTGAGTCTGGATGCTGTCCGTTTCGATGAGCAGATGAGCCGGGTAAGGCGTCATTTTTCAGGTCTGGATACCGACGTCAGAAAAACCGCCAGTGCTGTTGAACAGGGCCTGAGCCGCCAGGCGCTGGCTGCACAAAAAGCCGGGATTTCCGTCGGGCAGTATAAAGCGGCCATGCGAACCCTGCCCGCACAGTTTACGGATATCGCCACGCAGCTTGCCGGTGGTCAGAATCCCTGGCTGATCCTGCTGCAACAGGGCGGTCAGGTGAAGGACTCCTTCGGCGGGATGATCCCCATGTTCAGGGGGCTTGCCGGTGCGATCACCCTGCCGATGGTCGGGGTCACCTCGCTGGCGGTGGCGACAGGTGCGCTGGTGTACGCCTGGTACCAGGGAGATTCCACGCTTTCAGCGTTTAATAAAACCCTGGTTCTTTCCGGTAATCAGTCCGGACTGACTGCCGATCGTATGCTGACTCTCTCAAGAGCCGGGCAGGCAGCAGGGCTGACGTTTAACCAGGCGAGAGAGTCACTGGCAGCCCTGGTGAATGCCGGTGTGCGTGGTGGTGAACAGTTTGATGCCATCAACCAGAGTGTCGCGCGTTTTGCGTCTGCATCCGGTGTGGAGGTGGATAAAGTCGCTGAAGCCTTCGGGAAGCTGACCACCGACCCTACGTCGGGGCTGATTGCGATGGCGCGCCAGTTCCGTAACGTGACGGCAGAGCAGATTGCGTATGTTGCGCAGCTGCAGCGTTCCGGTGATGAGGCCGGGGCCTTACAGGCGGCGAACGATATCGCCACGAAAGGCTTTGATGAGCAGACCCGTCGCCTGAAAGAAAACATGGGGACACTGGAGACCTGGGCGGATAAAACCGGGAAGGCATTCAAATCGATGTGGGATGCCATTCTGGATATCGGTCGTCCTGAGTCCTCAGCGGATATGCTCGCCAGTGCGCAGAAGGCATTTGATGAGGCGGATAAAAAATGGCAGTGGTACCAGAGCCGGAGCCAGCGCCGCGGTAAAACCTCTTCTTTCCGGGCCAACCTTCAGGGCGCATGGAATGACCGGGAAAATGCCCGTCTGGGGCTGGCAGCGGCCACGCTGCAGTCGGATATGGAAAAAGCCGGTGAACTGGCTACCAGGGACCGGGCCGAACGGGACGCATCACAGCTGAAGTATACCGGAGAGGCGCAGAAGGCGTATGAGCGTCTGCTGACGCCGCTGGAGAAATATACTAACCGGCAGGAAGAGCTGAATAAGGCCCTGAAAGACGGGAAAATCCTGCAGGCGGATTACAACACGCTGATGGCGGCGGCGAAAAAGGATTATGAATCGACGCTGAAAAAGCCGAAGTCGTCAGGTGTTAAAGTGTCAGCCGGTGAGCGTCAGGAAGACCTGACGCATGCGGCGCTGCTGGCGCTTGAAACCGAGCTCCGGACGCTGGAGAAGCACAGCGGAGCGAATGAGAAAATCAGCCAGCAGCGCCGGGATTTGTGGAAGGCGGAGAGTCAGTTCGCGGTACTGGAGGAGGCGGCGCAACGTCGCCAGCTGTCTGCACAGGAGAAATCCCTGCTGGCCCATGAGCAAGAGACGCTGGAGTACAAACGCCAGCTGGCTGACCTGGGTGACAAGGTTGAATACCAGAAACGGCTGAATGAGCTGGCAAATCAGGCTGTGCGGTTTGAACAGCAGCAGAGTGCGAAGCAGGCTGCAATCAGCGCAAAAGCCCGGGGGCTGACGGACCGTCAGGCACAGCGGGAGTCGGAATCGCAGCGCCTTCGTGACGTGTACGGTGATAATCCGGATGCGCTGGCGAAGGCCACATCTGCACTGAAGAACACCTGGTCTGCGGAGGAGCAGCTTCGTGGAAGCTGGATGGCCGGTCTGAAGTCCGGCTGGGGCGAGTGGGCAGAAAGTGCGACGGACAGTTTTTCGCAGGTTAAAAGCGCGGCCACGCAGACCTTTGACGGTATTGCACAGAATATGGCAGCGATGCTGACCGGCAGCGAACAGAACTGGCGTGGTTTCACCCGTTCTGTGCTCTCCATGCTGACAGAGATTTTTCTGAAGCAGGCCATGGTGGGGATTGTCGGGAGTATTGGCAGCGCCATGGGTGGTGCTTTCGGTGGTGGGGCGTCTGCCTCCACGGGGACGGCCATTCAGGCTGCGGCGGCGAACTTCCATTTCGCGACCGGAGGATTTACGGGAACCGGTGGCAAATACGAACCTGCCGGTATTGTCCACCGCGGGGAGTTTGTCTTCACGAAGGAGGCAACCAGCCGGATTGGCGTCGGCAACCTGTATCGTCTGATGCGCGGGTATGCGGAAGGTGGTTATGTGGGCGGTGCCGGAAGTCCGGCGCAGATGCGGCGGGCGGAAGGCATTAGTTTTAATCAGAACAATCACGTGGTGATTCAGAACGACGGCACCAACGGACAGGCGGGGCCGCAGCTGATGAAGGCGGTGTATGACATGGCCCGCAAGGGGGCGCAGGATGAGATTCAGGCGCAGATGCGTGATGGCGGCGTCTTTTCCGGAGGCAGGCGATGAAAACATTTCGCTGGAAAGTGAAGCCGGATATGGAGGTGAACTCGCAGCCATCGGTGCGTGAAGTGCGTTTTGGTGACGGGTATTCGCAGCGTATGGCGGCGGGGCTGAATGCTGACCTGAAAACATACCGTGTGACGCTTTCCGTGACCCGGGAGGAGGCCCGACATCTGGAGGCATTCCTGGCAGAGCACGGTGGCTGGAAGGCGTTTCTGTGGACACCGCCTTATGCCTGGCGGCAGATAAAGGTGACCTGTGCCGCCTGGTCATCACGGGTTCGCATGCTGCGGGTTGAATTCAGCGCGGAGTTTAAGCAGGTGGTGAACTGATGCAGGATATTCACGAAGAAAGTCTGAACGAGTCGGTTAAATCAGAGCAGTCACCGCGGGTGGTACTCTGGGAAATCGACCTGACGGTACAGGGTGGTGAGCGGTATTTTTTCTGCAATGAGCTGAATGAAAAAGGGGAGGCGGTTACCTGGCAGGGGCGGCAATATCAGGCATACCCGATTGACGGCAGTGGCTTTGAGATGAACGGGAAGGGCAGCAGTGCCCGCCCGTCGCTGACGGTGTCGAATCTGTTCGGTCTGGTCACCGGAATGGCGGAGGACCTGCAGAGCCTGGTGGGGGCCACGGTGGTCCGCCGCCGGGTGTATGCCCGTTTTCTGGATGCGGTGAATTTTGTGGCGGGCAATCCGGAAGCGGACCCGGAGCAGGAGCTGAGCGACCGCTGGGTGGTGGAGCAGATGTCAGAGCTGACGGCCATGACAGCCTCGTTTGTGCTGGCAACACCGACGGAGACGGACGGAGCGCTGTTTCCCGGTCGCATCATGCTGGCGAACACCTGTATGTGGGATTACCGGGGAGATGAATGCGGGTATAACGGTCCTGCGGTGGCGGATGAGTTCGATAAACCCACCACCGATATCCGTAAGGACAGATGCAGCAAGTGCATGCGCGGGTGTGAGATGCGCGGCATGGTGGCTAATTTTGGCGGTTTCCTTTCCATTAACAAACTTTCGCAGTAAATCCAATGACACAGACAGAATCAGCGATTCTGGCGCATGCCCGGCGGTGTGTGCCTGCGGAGTCGTGCGGCTTCGTGGTGAGAACGCCGGAGGGGGAGCGGTATATCCCTTGTGTGAATATCTCTGCAGAGCCGGAGGCGTATTTTCGTATTGCACCGGAAGGCTGGCTGCGGGCAGAGATGCAGGGGGAGATTGTGGCACTGGTCCACAGTCATCCCGGTGGTCTGCCCTGGCTGAGCGAGGCCGACCGGCGGCTGCAGATAAAAAGTGCACTGTCCTGGTGGCTGGTCTGCCGGGGGGACATTCATAAATTCCGCTGTGTGCCACATCTGACAGGACGGCGCTTTGAGCACGGGGTGACGGACTGTTACACGCTGTTCCGGGATGCCTACCATCTGGCGGGAATTGATATGCCGGATTTTGAGCGTGAGGATGACTGGTGGCGCAACGGTCAGAACCTTTACCTGGACAATATGGAGGCGACTGGTTTTTACAGGATTTCCCTGCCTTCCGCACAGCCTGGCGATATCCTGCTGTGCTGCTTTGGCGCATCGGTGGCCAATCATGCCGCCATATACTGCGGCAACGGTGAGCTGCTTCACCATCTGCCTGAACAACTGAGTAAACGGGAGAGGTATTCCGAAAAATGGCAACGACGAACGCATTCAGCCTGGCGTCACCGCCACTGGCACGTATCTGCCTTCACGGGGATTTACAACGATTTGGCCGCCGCCTCAGCCTGTATGTGAACACGGCAGCGGAAGCCATCCGTGCCCTGTCGATGCAGATGCCGGGATTCCGCCGTCAGATGAACGAAGGCTGGTACCAGATACGTATTCGCGGTGAGGACACGGCACCGGAGGCGGTGTACGCCCGTCTTCACGAACCTCTGGGTGAGGGGGCGGTCATCCATATTGTGCCGCGACTGGCCGGAGCCGGAAAGGGCGGACTGCAGATTGTGCTGGGGGCGGCAGCCATCGTGGGGTCGTTCTTCACGGCCGGGGCATCAATGGCGTTATGGGGTTCAGCCCTGGCAGCCGGTGGTTTTTCTGCCACCACGATGCTGTTTTCTCTGGGGGCCAGCATGATTCTGGGTGGTGTGGCTCAGATGCTGGCCCCGAAGGCTAAAGTACCGGAGTACAAAAGCACGGATAACGGCAGACAGAACACGTACTTTTCCTCGCTGGATAACATGATTGCCCAGGGGAACCCGATGCCGGTGCCTTACGGTGAAATGCTGGTTGGCTCCCGCCGTATATCCCAGGACATCAGTACCCGTGATGAAGGCGGTGACGGGAAGGTGGTGGTTATCGGGCGGCAGGCATAAAAGCGAAAAAATCCCGCAGTGCTCACGGACAGGAACTGCGGGAGAGTTACGAAGATTGAGTGTAAGGAATTATTCTTATGTCACGACAAAAACATTAACTCAGAGAGGGAGGATGTGCCGTTCTTTTCAGGGAGAAAGGATTTATCGTCCTGAGGAATAAAGGTAAGGGGCCCGCCCCTTACCTGACTGATTATTGAATGATGCCGCAGGCCATTCTCGCACCACCACCGCCCAGGGGCTCCGGATGGTCATGATGGTTATCACCGCCAGCATGAAGCATGAGAGAACGCCCTTTAATCTCTTTTAATGAGTTCAGTCTCGGGGCCAGGACCGGGTAGTTCGCTTTTCCGTCATGCGTCACGAACAGCGCAGGGAGGTCGCCCAGGTGTCCATCCGGAGACCAGGGGCCAAGATGTTTGCCGGTGTTTTTCGGGTCAAAGTGACCGCCAGCCGATAATGCTGCGACCGGTTTTCCGTCTTTCAGTGCCGGGGCGCAATTTCCTTTTTCGTGCACATGAAAACCATGAATGCCTTCAGACAGAGAGTGAAGGGCTGGTGTGAACAGCAGACCGTAGGGGGTCTCCTGAATGGTTATTTTTCCAATGCTGACTTCTTTTCCGTCAGCACTGACAAGGTTCATTGGGACTTCCTGTTCTGCTGCGTATCCGCATGATGCTGCTGTCAGCATGGCAATGGCAGCAATGATTTTACATTTCATAAAACCCTCATTAATTCCGTTAACAGACTGAGCTTGCTGGTTACAGGGTAACAAACAGCGTTCTGATGATATCGCGCAATAGCTGTGCAATATCCTATCACTGCGATTAATAATACCAATTGAGAGGAACATTATGGGTAAAGGTGGCGGCAGGGCGCACACACCTCGTGAGGCGAAGGACAATCTCAAATCCACGCAGATGATGAGCGTGATTGACGCCATTGGTGAAGGGCCGATTGAAGGTCCGGTGAAGGGGCTGCAGAGTATCCTGGTGAACAAAACCCCGCTGACGGACACGGACGGTAATCCTGTGATACATGGTGTGACCGCGGTCTGGCGCGCCGGGGAGCAGGAGCAGACACCACCTGAAGGCTTTGAGTCCTCCGGGGCGGAAACCGCACTGGGCGTGGAAGTGACGAAGGCAAAGCCGGTGACGCGCACCATTACATCCGCGAACATTGACCGCCTGCGGGTCACCTTCGGGGTGCAGTCACTGGTGCAGACCACGTCAAAGGGTGACCGAAACCCGACATCCGTCCGCCTGCTGATTCAGTTACAGCGTAACGGTAACTGGGTGACGGAAAAGGATGTCACCATTAACGGCAAGACCACCTCGCAGTTTCTGGCGTCGGTGATTCTGGATAATCTGCCTGAGCGGCCCTTTAACATCCGGATGGTCCGGGAGACAGCGGACAGCACCTCGGACCAGCTGCAGAATAAGACGCTCTGGTCGTCATACACCGAAATCATCGATGTGAAACAGTGCTACCCGAACACGGCGATTGTGGGGCTGCAGGTGGATGCGGAGCAGTTCGGCGGCCAGCAGATGACGGTGAACTACCATATCCGTGGTCGCATCATTCAGGTACCGTCAAACTATGACCCGGAAAAACGCACGTACAGCGGTATCTGGGACGGCAGCCTGAAACCGGCATACAGCAACAACCCGGCCTGGTGCCTGTGGGACATGCTGACTCACCCGCGCTACGGCATGGGAAAACGTCTGGGGGCGGCAGACGTGGACAAATGGGCGCTGTATGCCATTGCGCAGTACTGCGACCAGACGGTCCCGGATGGTTTCGGGGGCACAGAGCCGCGGATGACCTTTAATGCGTACCTGTCACAACAGCGTAAGGCGTGGGACGTTCTCAGTGATTTCTGCTCGGCGATGCGCTGTATGCCGGTATGGAACGGCCAGACGCTGACGTTCGTTCAGGACCGCCCGTCGGATGTGGTGTGGCCGTACACCAACTGCGATGTGGTGGTGGATGATAACGGCGTGGGGTTTCGCTACAGCTTCAGCGCCCTGAAGGACCGCCACACGGCGGTGGAGGTGAATTACACCGACCCGCAGAACGGCTGGCAGACCTCCACGGAACTGGTGGAAGACCCGGAAGCCATACTGCGCTACGGGCGCAACCTGCTGAAGATGGATGCGTTCGGTTGCACCAGTCGCGGTCAGGCCCACCGTGCCGGGCTGTGGGTGATAAAGACCGGACTGCTGGAAACGCAGACGGTGGATTTCACGCTCGGGTCACAGGGGCTGCGTCACACACCCGGTGACATTATTGAAATCTGTGATAACGACTATGCCGGGACCATGACCGGCGGACGTATCCTGTCCATCGATGCCGCCAGCCGCACCCTGACACTGGACCGTGAGGTGACCCTGCCGGAGACAGGTGCCGCCACGGTGAACCTGATTAACGGCAGCGGTAAGCCGGTGAGTGTGGCCATCACTGCACACCCCGCGCCGGACCGGATACAGGTCAGCACCCTGCCTGATGGTGTGGAGACATACGGTGTATGGGGACTCTCCCTGCCGTCACTGCGTCGTCGCCTGTTCCGCTGTGTTTCCATCCGGGAAAACACGGACGGCACCTTTGCCATCACGGCGGTGCAGCACGTACCGGAAAAAGAAGCCATCGTGGATAACGGGGCCAGCTTTGAGCCGCAGTCAGGCACCCTGAACAGCGTTATTCCACCGGCAGTGCAGCACCTGACGGTGGAGGTGAGCGCGGCTGACGGTCAGTATCTGGCACAGGCGAAATGGGACACGCCGCGGGTGGTGAAGGGTGTGCGCTTCAGTCTGCGCCTGACCAGCGGAAGCGGAGAAGACAGCCGTCTGGTGACCACCGCCATCACTGCGGATACAGAGCATCGTTTCAGTGGTCTGCCGCTCGGGGAATACACCCTGACAGTCAGGGCAATTAACAGTTATGGCCAGCAGGGCGAACCGGCCACCACCACGTTCAGGATTAATGCACCTGCGGTACCCGCCACGATTGAGCTGACACCGGGCTATTTTCAGATAACAGCGGTCCCGCGTCTTGCGGTGTATGACCCGACGGTACAGTTTGAGTTCTGGTTTTCGGAGGCAAAAATCGCAGACATATCTCAGGTGGAAACCTCTGCCCGTTATCTGGGGACCGGCAGTCAGTGGAGTGTATCCGGCCCGCACATTAAGCCCGGGAAGGATTTCTGGTTTTACGTGCGCAGCGTCAACTTGGTGGGGAAATCTGCTTTTGTGGAAGCCAGTGGCCGGGCCAGCAATGATGCAGAAGGGTATCTGGGACTGTTTCGGGAAAAAATAGGAAAACTGCATCTGGCTCAGGGGCTGTGGGAGCTGATAGACAACAGCCAGCTTGCGGATGAGATGGCGGAGATGAAGACCACCATCACCGAAACCCGCAATGAAATCACACAGACGGTCAGTAAAACGCTGGAAGACCAGAGCGCCACCATACAGCAGATACAGCGCGTGCAGAAGGACACAAATGATGACCTTGCTGCACTTTACATGCTGAAGGTACAGAAAACAAAAAATGGCATACCCTATGTTGCCGGTATTGGAGCGGGGATTGAGGATACTGATGGCCAGCCCCTGAGCAACATACTGCTGCTGGCTGACCGTATTGCGATGATTAACCCGGAGGACGGCAACACCACGCCGTTATTTGTGGCGCAGGGGAATCAGTTGTTCATGAACGATGTGTTCCTGAAGCGGCTGTTTGCGGTGAGTATCACCTCGTCCGGCAATCCCCCGACGTTTTCCCTGACGCCGGAGGGCAGGCTGACCGCAAGAAATGCTGATATCAGCGGTAACGTGAATGCGAATTCCGGGACGCTCAACAACGTCACGATTAACGAGAACTGTCGGGTTCTGGGAAAACTGTCCGCGAACCAGATTGAAGGCGATCTCGTTAAAACAGTGGGCAAAGCTTTCCCCCGGGACTCCCGTGCACCGGAGCGGTGGCCATCAGGGACCATTACCGTCAGGGTTTATGACGATCAGCCGTTTGACCGGCAAATTGTTATTCCGGCGGTGGCATTCAGCGGCGCTAAACATGAGAGAGAGCATACTGATATTTACTCCTCATGCCGTCTGATAGTGCGGAAAAACGGTGCTGAAATTTATAACCGTACCGCGCTGGATAATACGCTGATTTACAGTGGCGTTATTGATATGCCTGCCGGTCACGGTCACATGACGCTGGAGTTTTCGGTGTCAGCATGGCTGGTAAATAACTGGTATCCCACAGCAAGTATCAGCGATCTGCTGGTTGTGGTGATGAAAAAATCCACAGCAGGTATCAGTATCAGCTGAATTTTATAACCCAGAACGGGCGTCAGAAATGACGCCTTTTTTATTGCAGAAAAGCGAGAGGTAATTATGCGTAAACTTTATGCCGCCATTTTGTCCGCAGCCATTTGTCTGGCCGTATCCGGTGCGCCTGCATGGGCGTCTGAGCAGCAGGCCACGCTGAGCGCGGGGTATCTTCATGCCCGGACGAACGCTCCCGGTAGCGATAATCTTAACGGGATTAACGTGAAATACCGTTATGAATTCACGGACACGCTGGGGCTGGTGACGTCATTCAGCTATGCAGGAGACAGGAATCGCCAGATTACCCGTTACAGCGATACCCGCTGGCATGAAGATTCCGTGCGTAACCGCTGGTT
>ERZ1643250.1122-NODE-1122-length-24538-cov-11.563452_pt1 | contig 24538 bp, 26 predicted proteins | sample MGYA00579262_ERZ1643250 | MGnify/ENA primary metagenome ERZ1643250 (study PRJEB29033, sample SAMEA4952265) | chicken gut metagenome | biome: Broiler Chicken; feature: Gastrointestinal Tract; material: Caecum | place: Ireland | collected 2018 | study: Broiler... | reverse complement strand
CAATGACCCCTGCTTCTGATTGAAAAACGGACTGATCTGTAACTCTTCCGCCTGGATTTAAAATAACCTTTGCGCCAACACAGCCACATAAAGTACATGCAATCAATCCAGTCCCAATATAGCGTTTCCGCTTCCGTCTTCTCTTTATTTCTAACCTTTCAAATACTATTTTTACAATTTCATCTGGACTGCATTCTTCTGATTCCTGCTCTTGAGTAAGTATTTCTGCAGAGCAGTCCAGCATATCGCTAATCCTTACTTTCATAAGCCTTATTTCCCTCATTGCATAGTAAAGTGCGGAGAGTTTCTCTCCCTCTCCGTAATCTGGTTTTCACTGTCTGGGGATTCATATGCATGATAAGAGCAATTTCATCAACCTTTTTATATTGATAATAATGAAGCAGAAAAATTTTCTGATCTTCAGGCTTTAACTTAGTAAGCAGTTTCTGAATATATTGCTGCTGTTCTTTCTGAAGCAACTGTCTTTCAATACCATCATCAATCAAAATTGCGTTCTCATATAGTTCCAGATCAATATCTTTATTCATTTTCAGATAGTCCTTAGCTTTATTTCGTGCAATTTCCCCTATATAAGCTTTGAGGCTGCTATATTGCACATAGTCTATTCTTTCCGATGTCTTCCATAAAGAAATAAACGTATCTGCCACAAGTTCTTCAATATCTTCTACTGTGGCCCTTGAATTTAGTATTTCTTTAATAATCGTACTAACATATGCAGTATACCGTTGTATTGTTTCCTGCAGTGCTTTTTCATTTTTGTTCTTTAATTTTTTTAATAGTGCTCTTTCATCCATCCGTAAAAATCCCAGTATTTTCCATTTTTCTTTCAATACGAAGAATCTGGGATTTTGGTTTCAAAATACATGAGATTTTCTTTAATTATTCTGGTTTTGAATTTATCACGGATCCTTCCGATATATCGTTTAGATTCAAGTCTGTTTTTTAGTGCAATGTAGTAAACTGAATTCTATACAAAATTAATTTTTCAGCCCTCTTCACTGTTACGAAGGTAAAAGAAAAGTGGACGGTATTTTACTCGTCCACTTTGTACATAAGATGCAATATTAATTACTTTTCTCACTCAGTTGCCTACAACTGTGAACCTGACTAGATAAACCATACATTTTATCCTTTGCTGATAGCTACTGGTCCTGTTTTCAGCACATTTAGTAATGTAGCCACTTCTTTTTTTATATCTGCTTTTTTCTCCGTTACCCGAACATTAAAAATGAAAGAATTAACCAATTGCTCTCTTAATGAGTTACAGTTATATCCGATTAGTTCTTTCTTTAAAAATAATTTATATTTACTCGCCCACTCTATTAATGATATTTTTTTTATCACCTCATACATTTCTTTCCATGTTTTGCCCTCCATGGAAATGATACGTAGAAACTCTTGCCGGTATGACAAATAGAGCTTTTCCACTTGAATTTTTCCTACATATTGGTTTAATATCTCTTCCAATGTGAATAATAAAGCCTCATCTAGCGTATCAGTCTCTTGACCTCTTTTTCTGAAAAAGTAATAAGTGGTTCTCCCTTTCTCTTTTTGCTTTTGATTTTCTATTTTTCTCATCGAAAATGGATAATTTAATACTCTCAGCTCTGTTTTTCCTGGAATACCGCTTAGGTTCTCAATCCACTTCGTTCCTACTCCCATAATGTCTTCTGCAGGCCCTATCCAAATAATACTCATATTTCCCAAAAGATAATAGGTTTCGTAAAACTTCCATATATCATTTTTTGAAAAGTAATGTATACATTGTCGTGATCCTATTGAATAGTGGCTTGCATATTCTGTATTTTCCAAAAGGAAATAAAAATCCGCCTGGAATCTTTTACAAATCGCATTTTCATATTCTTCCAATACTTCTTTACGGATTTTTTCAATATCAAAATCAATCAAAAATTTTCCTGCTATAATTTTCTGCATAAGATTAATGATTTTGCCAATTCCTCGGCTTTTCGTATCAAAGTAAAAGGTAGTAGAATAAAAATCTGTATATGCAGAACACAGATAATCCTTTTCTTCTTCGTCAAAAAAGCTCATTTGTACATGTTCCACAAAATGTGCTATGCCGGCATTGTATTCTTTTTCGGCCGCAGATCCCACTTTCACCGTTAATGCAAGAAAATTATCGTTTTCTAATCCCTCAACAGGATATATATATTCGGTAATTCCGTTTTTTAGCCTTTTTTCTAGAATCGGATATTTCTCCATATCTATACCTCCTGATAAGCCTCTGCTTGAAGATTGAAAAGAGCTGCATATTCTCCATTCAGTTTCATGAGCTCTTCATGGCTTCCACTTTCAATAATAGTTCCATTTTGTAAAACAAAAATTTTATCTGCCAATTTGACAGTTGAAAACCTATGCGCTATTAAAATACTGGTCCTTCCCTCCATTAATCCTCTAAACTTACAGTAAATCTCATATTCCGCCTTTGGATCAAGGGAAGCTGTCGGCTCGTCCAACACCACAATCGGAAAATCATTCATAAAAACTCGGCTAATTGCAATCTTTTGCCATTGTCCCAGTGATAGCTGCACCCCGCCGGACCATTCTCTATGAAGCTGTGTATCATACTTTTCTGGAAGCTCTGGAATAAATTCATCTGCTCCTGACTTTTTAGCCGCTTCATGGATCAAATGGATGTTATCAATCTCACTGATATTTCCGCAGCCGATATTTTCCTGAACTGTCAAAGGGTATTTTACAAAGTCTTGGAATACGGCCCCCAGATTTCTCTGATAGTCTTTCGTATCTATATCCTTCAAATTTATCCCATCAATATATATTCCTCCTTTATCCGGTTCATATAGTTTTAGCAATAATTTAATGATGGTTGTCTTTCCAGAACCGTTCAGCCCAACAATCGCATAACAATGTTTCGCATCTAAAGTAAATGAAATATTTTTTAATATGTATCGATCAGACTCCGGATATTTAAACCATACATTTCTAAATTCAATTCGCTGGAAATCTTTATGAAAAGGCAATACCGCACTTGACTCCTCTTGTGTTTCCATATCAAGAAATTCGAAAAGGTTCTGGATATATAATCCATCTTCAAAAATAGATGCAACCGTGTTTAAAATTGTTGTAGTTGATCCCCTGAAATTGTCAATGGAATTTATGTAAAGAGAAAAATCTCCAATAGTCATTTTTTCGATAATAATTTTCACTACAATATATACTTTAAAAAACAGGATAGCTACTTCTTCTGCCAGATCAGTCAATGAGAGTTTTCTACAGAACTCCTTTCTGATCTTTTTATCTTCACAGATATACCGGCTATACTGATTTAAAATATGTCCTTTAAAATAATCATGTACTTGGTATATTTTCATTTCTTTAACATTTTCATATTCTGTCACAATATCCTTTAAATAAGCAATGAATCTTAAGCCTTCAAATCTTTGCGTATATATACTGTATTGCGTTACGGCCATTTTCATGCTTACAAGTAGTGTAGGTATACAGATGCATACGCATAATAATAAAATTCCTATATTCAAACTTGCCAAAACTGTAATTGTTCCGATCAGGCTGCTTAGGCTTTGGATAAATCCAGTCGTTGTAGTAAGCAGGCTAATCGACCTTCCCGTTGACTCTTCATTCACTTTCCGTATTCTATCGTAAATCCCAGAATCATCAAAAAATTTCAGATCTGTATTTTTCACCTTATCTAGTATTAATTCACTTGTATATTTGTTGAGATAACTGGCCAAAATGTTTTGCTGATAATCTTTTATTCGTGACAGCAGGCTCTGGAAATAATTCAAAAGGAAATATAATAGTAGCCAGTAAATAACCGATTGAATTTCTCCTGTTATGATTGACCTCCCCATATCATCAATCAGATATTTCCAGATTATTAACGTAAAGGGAACTGTTATTCCTGAAAGAATGCTAACTATAATGGTTTTAATGAAAGTCGAATGTGAACTTTTCCACAATAGATGAGTGACCCTCTTCAGGATTAAAAAAAATTCTTTCGTCTTCCCACTGATTTTTCTTATTTTCTTCATTATCCCACTCCGCAATTTTATAAAGCGAGGGAGACTGGTATCCTTGACAGTCTCCCTCTTTTCTTGTAACATAATGATAAGTGATAAATGATCACGGTTAACTCTGTTCTATATATACATTTGGCCCCACCAAGTTATATTTATTGAACAGAGTTATTTTTCTATAGACTACTTTTACCATCCTCAGAAAACATAACTACCATTCTCACTCTTTGTGTGTACTTTATGATCTTTTTGCCAGATTCATATTCGCCGTCCTGGTTACAGAACCTGCATTTCCGCAGTATCCTACACAATATGCCGGGCCTGCGTTATGGGAATTTGCTACTGCTACAGTTCCGTTGCAGACACATCCAGATCTGCTTCCTTCAAAGTTTGCTCCCGTCTTCATGTTTCCTACTTTTGTCTGTACTAATTTCATGATTCTTCCTCCTTTTTCTTATGCTTTCTTTGCTAAGTTCATATTTGCTGTCCTGGTTACAGAACCTGCATTTCCACAGTATCCTACACAATATGCCGGACCTGCGTTATGGGAATTTGCTACTGCTACAGTTCCGTTGCAGACACATCCAGATCTGCTTCCTTCAAAGTTTGCTCCCGTCTTCATGTTTCCTACTTTTGTCTGTACTAATTTCATGATTCTTCCTCCTTTTTCTTATGCTTTCTTTGCTAAGTTCATATTTGCTGTCCTGGTTACAGAACCTGCATTTCCACAGTATCCTACACAATATGCCGGACCTGCGTTATGGGAATTTGCTACTGCTACAGTTCCATTGCAGACACATCCAGATCTGCTTCCTTCGAAGTTAGATCCGGAGTTCAAACTATTACTGTTTCCATAAATAATGCGCTTCATAGATTATCACTTCCTCTCTTGTAAAGTTTATATTTTAAATTATTTGAAATAATTTAAAACCAAAATGAAATTTAATAGAAGGGAACAGAATCTATTTCTTTGATCACTTCTGGTTTTTCTTCCAAAATACTGAAATAGGAAATCAATTCACCTTTTGTGGCATATCTGTGGGCGCCACATACTTCCTCTTTTTTCTCTGTATCAATACCATCCGCATTATAGCAGGAGGCATAACATAAACCGCAGAGGTTCTTTGCCCAACATTCATTACATCTTTCGAGAGATGCCTCGTCATATCCATCTATGTAATATTTTGTAATTCTCTCTAAATCTGTGCCTTCAAAGACATTGCCGATAGTTGGGGAATCGCCGACTTTTTCACAGAGTAGGAAACTTCCATCTGTTTTTACATATACTCTTCGATTTCCAGGAATACAGCATCCATTTCTCCTAAGATTTTCAGATGGTTCCTGCGACTGGCGTCGGTTATGGATTCGAACCAATTTGTCTGAAATCATTCCTGCCACATAGCCTTCCGGATCCTGATTTTCTAAGTCTCTTGTCAATGCCCAACCTTCGATAGAATCTAACGTAAATCCATCTAAAGATTCCCCTGTAAAATCCCCTTCTCCTGCGTATTTCATGGACAAATCTTCTTTCCGGACACTTCCATATTCAACATAGTCACATTTTTTTACCATTTCTTTCGGAAGCCATTCCATTGTTTCAAAAAAGTTTTTTATAGCATCCAATTTTTTTGCACTAAATGGCGGACATACTACTGTATTGATTACGATACACTCCTTAGCTCTTTCACCAAAAGCATCTACCAAATATTTAAGGCCCTGGATTGCTCTTGCAAAGCTTCCTTTTCCTCCGGCCATTACCCTATATGCATCATGGATGTCTTCTGGTCCATCAATACTTGCCAAAACGCTCATTCCTTTTACTCCAGCCACAAATTCGGCAATCTCTTTTGTGACCAGTGTCAAATTGGTGGAGAAAGAAAATGTCAGTTCCTTTCCCGTGATAATTTTCTGACTGTATTCGATCACTTTTTTCATTAATTCATACTGCACTAATGGCTCCCCGCCATAAAAGGAAACTGCTATTCTGTCTCCGCTATTATCCCTTGCATATTCAACTGCACGTTTCGCCACATCCCAGGACATTGATTTTGGCGAAAAATTCCGATAGTGGTCATTATGCTCATTATAAATACAATAGCGGCATCTCATATTGCACTGCTCTGTCAGTTCCAGGACAATCTGCTGCAGATCATAGTGGAGCAGATCTCGCATAGTTTCATCCGGCTCCCTCACAAATTTCAAGTCCGGACGCACCTGTAAAATGTGCTCATGTTCCACCATACTCCAAATATTTTCATAGGCTTCTTGTAATCGGGCATCGCTTACTCCTTTAATAGAATCTGTGATCCTGCCATTGTCAAATAATTCTTTTAAGATCTTATATTCAGCTTCTTCGCATTCAAATACTTTCCCTGTTCCTGTATCATACATGTACTTTTTATTTCTAGTGGCAAAAGCCGTACCCAGTCTATAGCCATGAGCAACGTCAACCTTCTCCTGTATTTTCTCAACGTAATCCATCATTTTGTACCTCTCTTTTCTTATCTTTATTTGTTAAGTTTTATATATTTACTACTGACCGTAATGTGGTTCAGTTTCTAAACCCATTACAGTCAGTCATGAAATTTATAGATAATAATCAGCTCATTTCGGATAAAATCTCTTTTGGCTTTTTCCTCATTATGGTAATCCCTGCAATGGAAACACTCACAACCAGTAGAATTCCTATAGCAGCACTGTCCTTTGCAAACATGCTGGGAGTAATATGGATCTCAACGTCCTGGATTTCCAGATCCGGAGCTATATACCCGTCTGCAGATACCATTCCTTCATCTGCTTCTGTCTGTTCTTGTGCCTGTTCCTGTGTCTGCTGCGCCAGGTAAGAAGCGGTTGCCTGAGACAATGCCGGTGCGATTAAGAAAGAAAACAGCAAGCCTATAATCCCGATCAAAAACGCTTCCCACAGAAATTGTCCCCAAATCTTTTTTTTAAGTTCTCCCAGTGCCAATAAGATTCCGATCTCCTGGGTACGGTTTTTCATCCAGAACAGGAAAATCAGGCATAAGATGATAAAACTTGCCGCCGAAACGATTGCCAATAGGATCCGGCTCATCTGCTCCATGTCATTAAAATTTTCAGCCATATTTTTTATATTGCCGTTATTGTCAATGAGGTCATACCGTTCCCAATCAATATCCACCTTCTCTATCTCCGCTTTTACTTCATCATATTTATCTACATCCGCCACTTTGAAAATGGCGTACTGATAAAGCGGATTGCCTTCTTCTCCAGATGGTTTTTCCGGGAAATCCAGATCCGTAAAAATCGTGTTTTCAGGACGATACGTGTCTCCCGACATCACAGGTGTCATGGACTGCACGATTTCATAGATTCCCACGATTTTCGCACTGTATATTTTAGAATTTTCTTTATCATCCCACTGGTTAAACTGTAATTCATCTCCAATACTAAGATCATTTAATTCAGCCAGTTCCTTCGATATTACGCAGACGTCTTTGTCATCTTTTGTAGTCATTCTCCCGTCAATGATCTTAATTTTCCCGCCAGACACATTCATATCCATTTCCATAATTCGGTTTCCTACCAGGTTGACTCCTCCGTAATCCTGACTCTGGTCCATGTCCGGATCTTCGATCCGTTTAAAATTGACTGGATTCACTACTGTTGCCACTGTAGTCAGATTATATTCTTCAATGCCTTCCGTTTCTGCTATCTTTTCTGCATCCTCGGCTATGATTGTTTCAAAAGAGTTATCCGTAGAAACCCCCGACATTCCATTTTCTGTTTGAAAAAAATGGACTCCATTATAGCTTCCTTCTGTTTTATCTCCAAGGTGTTCAGCAGCTTCTTCCAGTCTGGTGTGGCGATTCGCTTCACTAAGCTCCAGCCGGAACGTGGCGCCTACGGCCTGACGTGTGGAGTCCTGGGTATTGATGCTTGCTGACTGGCTGGCCATCCCAGACATGTAAAAACTGCTGATCACCACTACAACTAACAAAAGCAGAATACTTTTTACTGGCTTGCGTATTACGGAACGAATCCCTCTCTGTATAAAATTCATAAATCTGCCCTTCTTTCCATTGGTTTACAGCTTTTCATCGTGTATCTCGCCTTTACTGATTTTTAAAACAATGTCTGCTGCTTCAGCCATCTCACGACTGTGCGTTACTACGATCACACACTTTCTGAGTTTATGGGCGCTTTCCTGCAGCAGTTCTGTGATCTCTCTTCCCGTTTCTTCATCAAGGTTTCCTGTTGGCTCATCTGCAAGAAGCACCTTTGCAGGACTGGCAAGAGCCCTTGCTATAGCTACCCGCTGTTGCTGCCCTCCGGAAAGCTGCAAAACTTTTCTGTTCCAGTCTTCTTTTGAAATTCCAACATCCGCCAGTAGCTTTTCCGGGTCTTTATCTCCTCCCAGCATAACGTTTTCCTTTGGTGTTAGATAATCAATCAGATTATAGTTCTGGAAGACTAAGGAGACATGACGTTTCCGATGGATATTCAATCCTTTTTTCACCACTTCCTGTCCTTCATATAAAACAGATCCGCTTACTGGAACGTCAAGTCCCGCAAGCAGTGATAAAAAAGTAGTCTTGCCAGAGCCACTTGTACCTAAGATTGCATATACGGTTCCTTCATCAAAGCCATAGCTAATGCCGTTTAATACATTTTTGTCTTTGTTTGCTTTATAGTGATACACGATATCTTTTACTTCTAAGACCAATATGTTTACCTCCCATCCATATCGCAAAATCCTATTTCCACTTTATATTCTGGTTCTTCTATGATCCTTAAAAGAATATCTTGAGAATCCAAATATTCTTTAACGGTACTGTCCACAGACCCCGTATAGATTTTCCGCTGAACTTCTTCCCGCTCTTTTATTCTTCTGAAAATCACCCATATTCTGTTTTCCCTATTTTTCATAGCAAATTCAATGTTACTGTTCTCCGGACAGTTCTCTATAAAGGAATAGAGGATCGTTTCCAGGCAAATCCATGTCCCCAGTCTGTTCCCAAAAACGCAAGCATCCACTCCCTCATATAGATCCAGCCGGATATGGATCCCATGTTCTTTGATCAGGTCCTCTTCTACATGTTCATACAGTTCCAACATTAGCGTGCCCAGCTCAATCTTGTCCGTCCGGATCTGCTTTCCTGTTAAGATCTTTTTTAATAAATTTTCTGCAGTCATATCTAACCTTCCATTTCTGATAAAGTATCTTTCGGATTTTTTCCAAGCACTGGGATCAAAGAAATCCCTACCGCCAACAGCAGGATTCCGCCTCCTACCGCAGCCAAAAGCCCTATGTCTACAGATTGAATGTTTATCTGCAATGTCTCCATAGCATTTTCCCCGGCAAACAGAATCGTTTTCAGCCACTTTGCAAGAAAATTGCCTGCTACGACCGCAAATAATGTAGAAGCCACAAAGACTAAGAGGCTTTCTAGCATCATCTGCATAAAAATAGAGGATTTCCGTTCCCCTAAGCTGATATAAACAGCTACTTCCTTTTTTCTGGACCGCATCCACATACATAAAAGCAGCGTTACAACAATCATCCCTGTTCCTATTGCCAGATACTGCATGAGCTGGACAATCCTGATTGCCTGCTCCAAAGGCTGTTTCATCTGCTGGAAAAGCGTATCAGATTTCGTCAGTTCTGCCTTGTCTCCCAATATTCCCGTAATGGACTGCCCGACAGTTTCCATTGACTCCGGATCTTTTAAATATACGGATACGCTCTCATACCCGGAAATATCCTGTATCTGAGTAATAAGCTCTGGTTTTCCGTATATGGTGTTCTCGATCCGATATACGGCGCTCATTTCTTTCGCCTGATTTCTTTCCGTGCCAGATAAATAGTATCCCGAAATGATTGCCTGCATAGACATTCCGGAATTCGTTTGAAAAGTAATTGTATCCCCTATCTCCCATTGATTTTGTGCAGCCAGAAACTGATTTACCAGCACTTCGTTGTTTTTTTCAGGAAGTGTTCCTTCTATCAAACGTACCTGCTCATCGGCGAAAACACCGTCGAGTTCTAAATCATCATATGCAATTAACTGCACCTGCTGATTCTCTGGATCTGTCCTCTGGCTATTTGACAGCACTTGAAATCCAGAAGGATATACCTTTATTTTTGCTTCTCGATTTACTTCTTTCACCTGGTCTAAACTTATTATCTTACGAAGATCCGATTCCGTTATAAGCTCCTTTTCATTTACGATTTCAGCAACAATCTTGCTTTTGGTCTTTTCATTTAATGTATCTATGCTTTCTTCTGAAGCACGCAATATCGTTCCGGTACACAAGATCATTGATTCTGTAATCAGCAGGACCAGAAATAGAATTATAGTTTTCGCTTTTTTCCGCATCAGATAGCGGAACGCTCTTTTACCAAACCCCATTTTGTCCTCCTATTCTTGAAAACGTTCGATCAGCATCCGACTTGCAAGAAATGTTCCATCCTGCTGCTTCGTCCCATAAACATAAACGGTGGAAGACTTTTTAACATCTTCTTTGCTGCCCGGCTCCAGTGTTATATCTGTCATTGAACTTGCAGCGATCTGAAACGTTATATCATCTCCATATATCACGGATATCTGGTCTTCACTATCAGCAGATGCTCCTTCTGCAGATATCATTTGCTGTTCTTCTGAAATATCTCCTTTTCCCAAGGTGCAGCCCGTTTCCGAAAAATCAATCACGCTGCCAAAAACATCCGCATTATTGATGGCATCAACACCTTCGCTCTGATTGTTTTCTCCTGCACTATTTCCTGGTGTATCAGTACTGGTATTATTATCACTCCCTGAATTATCACTCTGCGCTCCACTATTTCCTTCAGAGCCATTATATCCGCATCCATAAAAAGTACTTCCCAAACATACGATCATCATAAGTATCAGGATTTTTTTCTTCATATCTTTTTCGCCTCCAATTCTTTATGGCTTATATTCTAATAATGCCATTTATGTTTTTCTCGTTTTTTCTGTGTAGTTTTTGTGTAGAATTAAAATGATTATCCAGCCACACTTATAGCGCTCAAGCTTCTAAGTTCCTGAACATGCAGTTATAATAATGGCCTATCTGTACTGAAACCAATGCAGAAGAATGCATACAATGCTTCACCTCCTCCCTTATCCTCATAATACTCACCCCGTGTATGTTTTCTCTGTTTTTCATGTGTTGTTTTCATGTAAAAAGGAATATCTGTCCGATTACTCAAGACAGATATTCCTCTCTAATCACATACAATTTTTATTTGTACGCCTTGCTCCGTATTTGAAAATTCATATTGGAATCCATGCAGCTCTACAATCATTTTTACAATGTATAGCCCCAATCCACTTCCTCCGGCCTTCCTATTCCGTGATCTCTCCCTTCTATAAAAGGGATCGAAAAGTTTTGGAATCTCTTCCTCCGGGATATGTTCAGCATTATTTTCAACGGAAAAAACAATCTGCTCATTACTGCGATAAACCCGGATCCATATATGCCCACCCGAAGGCGTATATTTCACTGCATTTCCGATCAGGTTGCTGGCCACTTTTATGAACAGTGATCGATCCACATATATATAAGATCTTTCTTCAAGCTCCTTATAGACCTTCAACCCCTTATCTGTGGCAATATCTTCCCATTCCAAGGTAAGCTCTTCTACCAGCTGGCCAAGCTGCACTTCTTTCCGGCTGAGGGAAAATCCGTTAGATTTAATCCTGGACACATCTAAAATCTCCTGAATCATTCCCTCCATAGATACCGTAACTTCATAAGATCTCTTCAGATACTTATCCCGGTCCTTGTAGCCTCCGATCCCGACAATCATTCCCTGGAGCTGGCCCTTCAAAACAGTAATGGGTGTTTTTAGTTCATGAGAGACTGCGGAAAAAAAGGCCAGTTGTTTTTTTTCCATCTCTCGTTCTCTTTCAATCTCCTCCTGAAGGATGTGATTTTTCCCTTTTAGTTCTTCCAAAGTTTCCTCCAGACACTCAGCAAGATAATTAAGGTTTTCTCCTAAAATCCCGATCTCATCACTTCTTGTCTCGGGATACGGTTTCTGAAAGTCCAGTTTTACCATTCTTTTTGAAGCTTCATTTACCTTCAGGATCGGTCTTGTGATATATCTTGAAAAGAACACTGCAATGATCAAAGAAACCACAAAGGTAATCCCTGCTAATACCGGGAATATCCTTTTCAATACATTCAAGCCAATATAAGTCTGTTCTCTCGATCCGAATACGGAAAGCCTGAATACCGTTCCTTCTTTTGACTCTGCAGTATAGGTTTTCGTAATCCCCCTGCTGTCTTGCACCTTTTGGCTATCCACATCCGGTGCCAGAGAATAAGAGATGTCACCATATGTTTCTATTTCGTTTCCGTCTTCGTCTTGAAGATTAATGGAAACACCATATTCCACAGCAAAACGGCTCAGCATATTTTTGACGCCTTCATCTGGCATTTCTTTAAACTGTGCGATCATGCTGTTCATTTCTTCTTCAATACTACGGTTTAACTCCGATAGATAGGTTTTTGACATTCCAAAGGCAACCATGCCATAGATTGCTGCGCTCAGTGCCAGCAATACCATAACAGTAGCTAAGAATACCTTTATCGTTAAATGGTCTTTAATGTAGTTTCTCAAGGCGGTATCCAACTCCCCTCACCGTTTCAATATAATTCCCTGCATCTCCCAGTTTTCTTCTTAAATTTTTTATATGATTATCTACGGCCCGTTCATCACCATAAAACTCGTATTTCCATAGCCGGTTCAGGAAACTTTCCCTGCTGATCACTATTCCTGGCCGTTCCATCAGTTCCTTTAGGATTTCATACTCTTTCTGGGTCAGATCTACTACTTTTCCTTTGATACTGACTTGATAATTTCCTACGCTCAATACGATATCCCGATACAGAAGTTCCTCAGGCTTAACACCTTCCATTTTTTCATATCGCCTTAAAACTGCCTGTATTTTTCTGATCATCAAAGGCAGAGAGATTGGTTTTGGAATGTAGTCGTCAATCTGCAGATCAAAGCCTTTTATCTGATCCTCTTCGCTTCCTAGTGCGCTGATCATGATAATAGGGACCTCGGATTCCTTTCGGATCAGCTCACATACCGCATAGCCGTCCATCTTAGGCAGCAAGATATCCAAAAGAACCAGATCTGGTTTTTCACTGTTAAAAACAGAGATTCCCTCTACACCATCTCCAGCAGTCACAACCTCATAGTTCTGATCTTCTAAGAAAAACTGGATCATTTCCTGTATGTCTAAATCATCTTCTATAATCAAAATTTTCTTTGCCATCTTATCAGCTCCTTAATTTGAAATATTATAAATCCGTATTATGTATTTTGTGTGTAGATCTTGGCACTAATCTGCAAAACTGCAAATATAATTTCTTCTACCTTCAAAAAATAAACCTTCAAACTATGTAATTTCATCTTAAATCAGTTTGAAGATCTACACAAACTTTGGGATACTCTCTCTTACGGAGATTATCCATATTTCCTACAATTATTTCATTAAGCGAAAAGAAGGGAAGGTTATAGTTTTTCCACTAGAACACTATGACTCGTCCAACAATTACTTCTATTATTCCAGTAAATACTTTTCTAACCAATCATATTTCCTTTTGATAGATTTATCTAGGTCTTCTGTCTCTCTCTTTATAGCCCTTTCTGTATCACATAATTGTAGAACTTTTTCTACAACATATTCGCTTTCCATCGGATTCATTCCCTGTTTCACAGTATTTAAATAATTCAAGTATATACATCCATCTGCATCACGAAGTAAACTTTCACCATTTAATATTCTTTGTATAAAGTCCTTTCGATATTTCGTTTCATTAAATTCATACAATTCTTCCGCATATTCTGAATCTATAATTACTCGTGGAACTTTTGCCTTTTTTGATTCTAAATAATAAGCTCGATTCATCGCTGGTCCAAACCAAATATTCTTTTCAATATCATAAAACATGTCACCATATGTAATTGCACCACGAGCAATAAAAGCATGTTTTAAAAATTCATATAACACTTTTGATTACTTCGTATATCTCTTAGAAGAGATACCGAAACATATGGAAGATACCAACCGGTCCTTTCTGGATGATCTGTTACCGTGGTCACTAAATCTACCGGACGGGATTCGAAAGAATTGATAACCAGAACTGCCGTGAGGCGGCTCTTAATTTTTGGAGGTACTCGCTATTGTGCGTGTACCTTTTTTCATCCTCTGTCTCCAATCAGAGCGGCAACATACCCAAAAGTACACTGCCGCTCCAGCTATCCGCTTTCCAGTAGGATATGATCCCGAAGGTTTCTCTACTTAAATATTAGTTTCTTTAGAATCCTCTTACCTCTTGCTGCAATGGATCCGGATAATTAACAGGATAATTCCAGCCACTGCCAAGATCTCGATAATCACCGGAACAATCAGCATGGTATAGACTCCGTTCTGTACTTTTTCTGGTGCATCCGGCGCTTTCCCTTTGTGATCTTCTAAATCACTTCGGTCGCTTTTGTTTCGGCATCCTGATAACGGAAGTTGGTCGCACAGGGACCCTCACCTAGATTTTCGGCCACTTATCCTAAACATATATAATTTTTTTGTTTTGCCTTTTTTTCAAAATCCTTTCTTAGTTCTTGCAAAAAATGTAAATTTGAAAGATCCGTAAGTTGTGACTGTAGAATTAAATTCAAATACTCTTTTGCAGAAAATGACGCTAGTATAAAATATTTGCTTTCTTTCCTTTGACAGGTAATATCCAAAATTTCATTTTCCTGTGTCATCAAGAAACAGTGTTCTACGCATATTGTAGTACTATAAGCTTTTACAATACTGTACTCAAAACATATTCTTATAAAGGCTAACATATACGTTATCGTAGTTAACTCGAACAGTTTGTCTAATACCCTTTCTATTCTCATTCATAATATCATATCTAATTAAGAAACAGGATTTTTCTAAAATTCCTTTACCTCAACATATGAGTTAAGCGTCTTCCTCGACAAACAGTATATAAAAAAACTAGACTCCATAAAATACATCCAATTATAATTAAATTCATTTTATTAGCTATCCACGTTTCACTGGTCTCATCTACAAATCGTAAAAAAGGATAGACCATAGCTACAAAAGGTATTCGAACAAGACTACGAATTAATAGAAAGAAAATCCATACAGTACCACATACACATGCAGCGCTATGTTCATTTTTAAAAATATATGAGCTTACTATTGCAATAGATGAAAAAACAAATGATGTGCCTAAAAATGCAATAATCGCTTCATAAAAATTACTACATATATTCATGAGATAAATAGATCCGATTACTATTAGGCTGATTACCACAAAAACATAGACAAATCGTCTAAGAATCCATAAAAAGAAATTCCTTGTTTCTACAATCAGTATTTCATACATAGGATCAGCTTTGATCTTTACATTTTCTGAAATCATGATTGATAAATAAAAAGGAAAAACTATTTCAAGTCCTAAATACTCCCAGTTAATCAAGTCACCACCAGTAATAAATGCAATATAATATATAGCCATGACCACAATAGTTATCCAAATATAATTACTCCCGATAATTTTAATTTCAGCTTTACTTGGTAACATTGTCCCTCCAAAATCTTTTATTTATCATTAACGAAAACACTGATAATGCCCCTATACCAACTAAAAATAAAAAATTCAGAATCACATTTTTTATAATTAATACACCGAATCCGTAATTATATATTATTTTAATTAAATCGCCATAAAACAGGAACCAAAATGGCAGGGTTGTAGAATCAGGTACAATTAATAGATTGGCTAAAAAGTATAATGCCATAAGAGCATAAAATATTCGTATGTCAATCCACATTGGCAATGAAATTGATATTCCGATAACAAAAAATGATGCTGCAACAGCTAAAATGAAGTACCCAAATAAATAGGCTTTTAATGAAAAAGCCTCTGGAATCAGAACTATTTGAATTACAGCATGAACCAAGAAATATAATCCAAACATAAGCATTGTAGGTATGAAATTACCAATAAACTTACCTATTATATATTGTTTTTTTGAAATATTAGATGTCATTAACAGCTGATCAACTCCTGTCTTTTTGTCTTTAGCAATTGTATTAGATACTAGAAACATAACTCCAAACATAATCAACAGTCCAGTTTGAACTAGCAGTCGTGAAACTAAATATCCTGGTTCAGCTAAAAAAGATAATCTGCTTAAATTTGATTTTGAAGGGAAATTATCCCAGATGGAAATAACTAGCGCAAATATAAGTATTCCCCAAAATCCTAATCTCCTTAGCATCATTTTTATTTCATATATGGAAACTGCCATAATATTATGCATGCTGCTTTCCTCCCATACTATAGATATAAGCATCTTCCAACGTTGCTTTTACCGATGGTTCCATATAGCAATTATTTTCATCTACAATACGTGCAATGATTTTATTATTTTCGTAAGTTGTAGATAATACCATAGAAGATCTTTGTAACTCTAACAACGCATTTTCACTTTCAAGTTTTATTATTTTAACTTTATTTTCAATTTTCTGGATTAATCCATCTGGTTCTCCTGAATAAAACAATTTTCCATTACGCATTACAGCTATCTCTCCACACAACTGATAAATATCATCTACAATATGAGTTGATAGTATAACTGTTCGCCCATTTTGAGCATATCTCGATAAAACCCCTTTAAATCTAACTCTCTCCTCTGGATCCAAACCAGAGGTAGGTTCATCAACAACCAAAATCTCCGGTGTGCCAACAATAGCCTGTGCTATGCCTACTCTTCTTTTCATACCTCCGGATAACTGAGCTATTTTTCTATTAGCAACATTCAACATATCCACGGCTTCTAAAGCAGCATTAACTGTATCTTTACTATTAAATCCCTTTAGTGCTGCTATATATGAAACAAATTCAATAACTTTAAGTGTAGGATACATGCTCAGTTCTTGCGGTAGATACCCAATTTTTCTTCTAACGTAATTTCCATGTAGGGAAATGTCATGCCCCAATACTTTAATGGTGCCTGAACTCGGAGACAATATTGTTGAAATTAATTTCATTAAAGTCGTTTTACCTGCACCATTATGTCCTAGCAAGCCGAATACGCCAGGGCCAATATTAAATGTCACATCATCCAATCCTAAAATTTTACCTTTATATAATTTTGTTACATGTGAAATCTCAATATTTTTAATTTCCCTATTCATTATAATCACCTACTTCTATTTTAGTTGTATAAGCTGGATATGGATAAAAATATCCTTCCGAGAATTTGACAGATATTCCCCAAATTAATAGTAACATTAATATTGTTGCTGTGTATTTCAATTTTTTAAACTTTATTTTTTTTGTAAATAATAACTTTAATCTTATCTTTAAAATTTTATAGTTGTTAATCTTTAAAGGAATGCTTGAGTACTTGTTTTTATCATAAAGCATTGTCTTTTCAGCTAGTCTTATGAGTAATTCCGCATAAATCTTTTTACTACACAAGTGATGTTCGAGCAATATCTGGTCGCATTCAAGTTCGAATGACAATGCTATCTTATTTTTTAAATACCATATAAAGGGATTAAACCAGTGAACACAACATATTATTTCGATAATTCTCTTTAAGTAAATATGCTTCATTTTCAAATGAATCAATTCATGTGAAATAATAATACGAATTTCCTCTTTATCTATCAGAGAACAAATATCTTTATTTAAAACTATAATAGGTCTTATAATCCCTACAATTCCCGCAGCATCTATTTTAGACAAATAGACTATTTTAGGCACCTTTTTTATTGAATATACTTTACAACACTCTTTAAGAATATCTTCCACATATTTATTTTTATAAGTTCTCTTAGTATTCATTAATTTAAAAATTACAAGGCCCCAAGTAATCAGCTTATATAGCAGCAACGCAAAGAATACTACAAACCAAACTATTGATGCACTCAAAAAATTGGGAATCCATAAACTCTCTGGGTCAAAAAGTTGTACTTTAAATGAATAAATAGGTATTATAAATCCAGCCATTGAAATTAAATATAGCTTCAAATCATTATTCAATTTAAATAGATTTTGTAAAATGGACAATACTAGAAATATACTTGTCCCAAATAAATTGATAAATATAACAATGTACATAAGATGCGCCAGCAGATCAATCATCATTATCCTCCTGTTGATCGACTAATGACTTTAATTCCGCTATTTCTTGTTTAGAAATATTTCCTCTGTTTAACATACTTATAACCATTTTGCTAAGAGATCCATCAAAAACGTTGTCTAAAAACTTCTTACTTTCAGATACCTGACATTCATTTTCATCAAGCACTGGTTTGTATATATATCCTCTTCCTGCTTTTTCGGTCTCTATTACACCTTTTTTTACAAGACGGGCTAGATATGTTTGTATCGTAGTTTTACTCCATCCTGTATCTTCTAGTTCAATAAGTATTTGGGGTAAAGTTGCTTCTCCATAAGTCCATAAAACTTTCATAACTTTCCATTCTGCGTTTGAAATACCATTATAGTCTCCCATTTTTACCTCCTAAAAATCACTAATTAACTATTCAAAATGTTTTACTCAAGATCAAATGGCATAGAATTATATAATCTAAAATACTCACCTTCTTTCATATATAGCTCCTCATGGTTTCCTTTTTCAATAATTTCACCATTCTTAATGACATATATTTTATCACACCATTTAATCTTATCTAATCTATGTGTAATTATAATAATCGTTTTTTTATAATACATTGTCAATATTCTATCGATAATTCGTTTTTCGATAACGTTATCTAAAGATGAAGTTGCTTCATCAAAGATAAGGACTGGTGTATCTCTTAATAGTACCCTTGCAATTTCGATTCTTTGACGCTGTCCTCCTGATATGGTTATTCCTTTATCACCGATAATACTGTTCAATTTATCAGGCAAATTCGAAACAAATTCTTGTAATTCCACTATTTTTAAAATTTGCCAAATTTTTTCATCATCTACATTTATTTTATCCCATAAAATATTTTCTTTTATGGTTGAATTAATTAATATAGAATTTTGAGTAACCACACCTATATTATTTCTTATATATTCTGTATTGAGATCCACAATATTATGGTTACCAATCATAATTGTTCCGGTTTTTAAAGGCCACAATTTTTGTATAAGATTTATTAATGTACTCTTCCCGCTACCACTTTCTCCTACAATTGCAATTTTGGATGAAGCAGGTATATTCATGTTTATATATTTTAATACATCCCTTTTATTGTCATATGTAAACGACACATCCCTGAAAACAATATTCCAATTATTATTTACTAGACTACCATTACTATGAACTATAGATGTCTCCATATCTAAAATACCATTTACTCTTTCTAAAGATGGTATCGAACGTTGCATATCTGTTAAAAAAGTAGTTATTGTCATTATTGGGGAAAACAGCTTGCTTGAATATTGTAGTAACACTATAAGAGCTCCAAGACTTATCTTTTCATCTAATACTTTAAATCCACCATACCCAAGCACAAATGCCGTCCAAAATATTGACAAAATATTCATTATCATGTTCCTATTAGCATAAGTCAATTCTAAATCTTCACTATCTATTTTCAATTCGTCCGATGATTTCTTTATTCGCTTTTTAAAGAAATTAAAACCATTTGCTATAGAAAGCGGTAATAATATAGACACAAATTCTTGTATAATGCTTCCAAAAGAAGAGGCACTCTTTCTACAAATAGTCGATTTTGAGTAAATAGCTGTAGAATATTTAACTTGTATAATATAAATCACAGGTTGTAAAAGTATAACGCCAATTAGCAAACTTGGCTGTATAAATATAATATATATACTAATGGGAACCGTAATACATAAGTCTGATATTACAGAAAAAAACGAAGATGTAATTAAATTTTTAATTATTGATGTGTCTTCGTATATAATAAGAGACAAATTTCCGGCTTTACTATTACAAAAAAAATCTCCCGATAATGATTGAATTTTATTTACTAAATTCAATCTAAGTTCTGCAACCATTGTATTTCCAAACGTTATGCACATTCTATTGGCTATATATCTAAATATATAGGTTAAAAACAAAACCAAAATATATATCAAAATATAGCCCCAAAATAGAGAGTATTTATTTTCCGAAAGCACTCCATCAATCAATTGCATCATTAGTCCAGGGCTTAATGCCGATAAAAAAGCACTGATAATTAGACATACAATAATCCATATAACTCTATTTATTCTAATATTGGCCAATTTAAACACATCAGTTATTATTTTCATAGTTTATAACTCTTTCATTACAACAAGATCTTCCGTAAAAAATAACAATAATATTCCTAAATAAATGTGCAATATATATAATCATTAAATTATCAAACACAAGATAAATACTTGAGATTAAAATAGAAAATATTAAAAGGTCTAACAAAGATAGATACTTTATTTTTCTTTTGATATGAGAAGCAACAAATAAAAATGAAATTAATATAATAGCAACCAGGCTATTATTCAGTACTATAGTATAAAGACTCAGCAAATAACAGCGCCATATAATTTCTTCAACAAAACATGTCAAAAAGAAAATGCATATCCTTTTTTTATCGCACTTTTTTAATTTAGTAGTGAATGGAAATAAAATAATAACTTTGAACTTGTTTACTATAGCAATTGATAAAACTCCCATAATCCATCCAAATGCAATTCCGATTAAAATATCGCTGATATGAAAATAAAATTCTTCTATAGATATATTATAAAAGAAATTTATTATAATAACAATTCCGAAGAGCTGAACTAAAAATTTTAATATTTGTTTTAAACTCCCTCTTTTTTTTACATCTTTAATTGAGGACAGCATAATTAAAAGATACATAACAATTACTAGCGTAAAGGCAAAGGCTATGGTGGTGTTCATTAGTAATCTCCAATAAATCGAAACTGTCGCTTTAAAGATATTTTTCGGCGTATTTCTAGTAGATTTTAGAGCTTATAATATCTTTAAAGCGACTCATTGAATTTAGTTTTATTTAACAATTAGTTGCTTCTTCATCGTAATAGTTTTCTCCGGCCGGCGCAAGCAATCTTTCAACTATAGTTGGGTCATAAGAATTCAGTTTCCAGTACAAATACATACTTGTCTCAAATAAGCATTTATATGATTCACAGTAAAAGTTTGGTGACTTATATAGACTTCCTCCTTTTTCGACAGAATTATAAAAGCATCCTCCGCCACAGATATACCTTGCCCAACACTCTTGACATTCTTCTCTAGCATCTACATGCGCATTAATCACATTCTTTTGTGTACCAGGTAAAATCCCATTAAACACATCACCCATTTTATAATCTTCCATACCAGCGAAACGATGGCATAAATAGAGTGACCCATCGGGAGCAACCGCCATATATCGTCTTCCTGCTCCACAATTATAAAACATAATGTTCTTATTGTGCAGCATACTTAGATGTGAATAGAAAATATTCGTATAAAATTTTCTTCTCTCTATAATTGCATTATACATTTCCTCTGCAATTATTTTATATTCTTGATTTATAGCTTCTAAATCTTCCTTATGAATTGCAAAAGGTGTGTTTTCATCAGCCTCAACTAATGCCACATTGACTTTTTTAAATCCCATATTTTCTACTTCATGGGTGATTTTATGCATTTCTAGATCTTTTCGTGTCAACGTGATTCGTGCAGTGACTTTACCATCCCTTCTTTCAAGAAGTTTTTCTACATTTTTGAACATACTGTCAAAACTTCCTGAACCGTCCGCACATTTTCTACACTGATCATGAATTTCTTTAGGACCATCTATGCTTATGCCAATTGTAATTCCGTTTTTATCAAAATACTCCATCATTTCATCATTCAAAAGAGTACCATTTGTTGTCATGCCCAGGTTAAATACTTTCCCAGTCTCTTTTTCCTTTTTGCGACAATATTCCGTCACTTTTTTGATTAAATCATAATTCATTAGCGGTTCACCGCCAAAGAAAATAATACTATATTGTAATTCATCTGGAGCATTCTCTAAAAGAAAGTCTATAGATCTCAAAGCTGTTTTTTCATCCATATAGTCCCTTGGGCCGCCAAAACTCCCCCCTGATCCATAGCAATATAAACACCGCAGGTTACAATCATGCGCCACATGCAAAGCCAGAGCATATATTGGCATTTTATCCGGGAATTCGATTTTTTCTGTCCTATGAAATATCTGCGCTTTTTGATCCATAATCAATTTGTTTTTTTCCAAGTCACTCAAAATATTCTTTGTATATTCATTATCTAATCCATATTTATCCCTTGCAATTTGCACAATGGTGTCAATACTACTACCATCACATAATTGTGCGATATTATAAGTATCCTCATCCACATCATATAGATTTTGACCTATAACCTCAAAAATAAAGGGTTTGTTTTCATACTTAAACATATGTGTTTCGACAATATAAGGGTGCGTCAACATAAATTTTTCTCCTTTGTTTTATTTAAAAGCCCTATTTAAAATAGGGCTTTTACTCAAATAAAAGTCTAGTGCAAATATAATCAAATAGTTACTTATGCCTTTCCATTCGAGTCAGTGCAATCATAAGAGCCAATTCCACAAGCTCCGCCATCTGTTATGGAACAACAGTCCTTTGACCAAAAACCACATCCTTCAGGATCTTTCCCACAAACATCTGATGCCCATGATCCACAAGCTACTTCCGGGATTTCTTTCTGAGTAACTTTGTCATTAAGTAATTTAATCATATCCTTGTCCTCCTATAGCATAATGCACTAGACTTTTATCATTGATAACATCGATTGTTATCAGCCTAATTATAACTACATATGTAGTTTTTGTCAATGAGATTATCGTCTTTATTAAAAATGCAAATGATTTAGAAAAAAACATAAGCCTGGGCTATGATTTAGGCGCTGATGATATATAACAAAACTTTTTCTCTTCCGATTCATTAAAAGAAAATTTCTGCATTGATCAAACGCTTAAAGTTAAAACAAGTAGAAGCTATTTTTAATGATGGTGTTTTATATAAATTTCTCCACACTTAAAACTTATGAAAATAATATTGAGATTGATATATCGTCTTTGGAATATAGAATAAATATATAATTTATGATTACCTTATTGCAAATAAGGGGCATATCTTAAAGCGTAATCAGCTTTTACTCATTTATGGGATTGTAACGAAAATTTCGTTGAGGACGCCTCCTTAAACACTGCAATAAGTCGGCTAAAAAAAATTGAAAAGAATGGAAACAGCTATATAAAAGCAATTTATGGAACCGGATATATGTGGATAGGAGACGATTAAAATGGGAAAAATTTTCATTCAAAAATTTCCACAGCTTTATCATCCTATATTTCATATATTTTATTTGACGTATTTGGATTTAACAATCCTGTTTTTAAAACAATCATACTTACCGTAATCTGTGTTGCTTTTTCTGGAATAAGGTATAAAAAGAGAGGGAATGTAGCAATCAAGGACGCCTTATATAAAATTCATAAATCTGCATTTAAAGAAATAACTAAAGAGCGTTTAGAAGAATAGTTAATGAGGCAAAAAATATATAAAGCTCTATGAGTCGCTTAAACCGTTTTCAAATGCCAAAAAGACTACAAAATGAGACTTTACTGGCATTTGAAAAGGTTCAAAATATGTGATTAAAGAAATCAGATTAGCCATGATCTATATGATCTCTATAAATGAATAATTCCTATTTCAAATTCCCTCTTACGATCACTCTCCACGCAGACCGTGAACTGCAGGTAGAAAGAATCAGTTCCTTCTCATCTTCATTTTCATTTCCCAGCTCATATGCTTCTCCTGCTGCCTTCACTTCTTCACACCCCACAATCTCATAAACCTCTACGCTGCCATCCGGCAGGTAAAGCCAAATCTCCCGGTTTGCCTGATAAAAATCCAGATCCTGAAAGTTCCGCAATACATGGAACATACTGCCGTTTCTCATGTTATGCCCGTAAATGATGTTCTTACTATCAGAAAAATCCGCCGTATTTCTGGCATCCAGAAAAATGCTCCCGGCTATGTTATACTCTTTCCGGAAGGTATGGTGCAGGTAATAGGAATTATCCGTTCCCTGTACCACCGGATAATCCAATACGCCAGGAATCCGAAGCCATGCCACGATATCCGGATTGATCTGCTGCAACGCCTCAAAGTCAACGGTAAATGCCTCTGCACTGCCGGCTTCTCCGCTCTCTTCTTCCTCCTGCTTTTCCGGCTGCCCTTCCTCTTGGTCCTGCTCCTCTTCCTCTGCCTCTTTTACATATTCCTTTAGCTCCTCATATTCCTGGTCTGCCCGCTGGTATTCGCTGATAATCTGAAAGATCCAAAGCCCTGCTGCCAGCAGAATGACAACCAGAATCCCCAATAAGATATATTCTTTTTTCATCCTCTGCCTCCAATCA
>ERZ1643250.1121-NODE-1121-length-24558-cov-38.590744_pt1 | contig 24558 bp, 21 predicted proteins | sample MGYA00579262_ERZ1643250 | MGnify/ENA primary metagenome ERZ1643250 (study PRJEB29033, sample SAMEA4952265) | chicken gut metagenome | biome: Broiler Chicken; feature: Gastrointestinal Tract; material: Caecum | place: Ireland | collected 2018 | study: Broiler... | reverse complement strand
GCTCGAATCCCTAACCTTTGGTTCCGTAGACCAACGCTCTATCCAATTGAGCTAATGGCGCATATGCTCGGGTTCGCGTTATCTCACCCGATTGCTTACTTATTATAGTGTGCTCTGCAACCAAAGTCAATCGTTTTGCGCAAATATTGCGAAATTGTCACTCCCGGCAGCCGTCACTCCTTTCCTTTTTTCTTCGCGTGCTCTCTCTTCCACGCCTTGATCTCGTCAAGACGCATCTTGAACCTGCCCTCAAGCCCCTCTTCGGTCGGATGGTAGTAGGTCTTGTCTTTGAGCGACTCGGGCATGCATTGCATGTCGGTCAACTTGTCGTCCGTGTTGTGCGCATATTGATAGCCGTCGCCGTAACCCAAATTCTTCATCAGTTTGGTCGGCGCGTTGCGGATGACAAGTGGAACGGGCTCCGCAAGCATGGTCAATGCGTCCTTTTTGGCGCTCTCGTATGCGACGTAAAGCGCGTTCGATTTGGGCGCGAGCGACATATAGACGACCGCCTCGGTCAAATGCACGCTGCACTCGGGCATGCCTATCAAATGGCACGCTTGATATGCCGCGACCGCCAACTCGAGCGCGCGCGGGTCGGCAAGACCTATGTCCTCGCTCGCAAAGCGGGTCACTCGCCTTGCGACATAGATCGGGTCTTCGCCCGCTTCGAGCATTCGCGCCAGCCAATAGACCGCCGCGTCGGGGTCGGAATTGCGCATCGACTTGTGCAGCGCCGAGATGAGGTTGTAATGCTCCTCTCCGTTTTTGTCATAGAGCAACGACTTCTTTGACGTGCATTGTTCGACCGTCTCGCGCGTGACGCGCGTCGTGTCGCCGTCAACGTCGCCGTTGAGCACAGCCATCTCGAGCGCGGACAGCGCGCTGCGCGCGTCGCCGTTGGCGAAATTCGCGATCATTGAAAGACACTCGTCGTCGATCTCCACCTTTTGATCGCCGAAGCCTCTCTTGTCTTTGAGCGCGTGCCGCAGCAGGTCTACGAGTTCGTCCGCCGACAGCGATTGCAGCACGAACACTTTGCACCGCGAAAGCAACGCGCCGTTGACCTCAAACGACGGATTTTCGGTCGTCGCGCCGATCAGGATGATGCTTCCCTTTTCCACATAGGGTAAAAAGGCGTCCTGCTGCGCCTTGTTGAAGCGATGGATCTCGTCGACGAACAAGATCGTGCGGTCGCCGAACCGCCGATTGCGCTCCGCCTGCTCCATCACTTGCTTGATCTCTTTGATGCCGCTCGTCACCGCCGAAAAATCGATGAATTGCGACTTGGTCATGCCGGCGATGATGCGCGCGAGCGTCGTCTTGCCCACCCCCGGCGGTCCCCAAAAGATCATCGAACCGATGTTGTCGCTCTCGATGAGACGGCGCAGCACCTTGCCCTCGCCGAGCAGATGCTTCTGACCGACGAACTCATCCAAATTGCGAGGTCTCAGCCGCGCCGCGAGTGGAAGGTCGCTCTCCTTCTCGAACATATTGATCTGTTCCGACATAACCGCCTCCAGAATACAGTACGATTACATTGAAATTATAACAAAGCGCAGATCCGGTGTCAATCCGAAAGTCGCGTGACGTCCGCCGTAAACGTGTAACTTATCTCTCCGTTCGAAACGATCAACGTCCCCTCGTGCATATCCCAATGCTTGGTCACGGAGACGACCGCGGTCCAGTCGACGCCGCCGCTTCGGAAGAGGTAGACGGCGCGCATACCGTTTTTGTCTTCAAGGCGGTACACGCCTTGCGCGAGCGTCCGCGCACTATCGTCCGAAACGGTTATCGCTCCGCCGCTTATTTCGATCGAGACTTCTCCCTGCCGCGCGTCGGGATAGAAAGGTTTCATATCGGAAGACGCGAGCGTCACCGTCCCGTCGGCGGACTGTCGGATCGCGAAACGCCAATCGACGTCCTCTATCGGAACGACATCGTCGCACGCCGCAAAGCATAGCGCCGACAAGAGGACGACGACCGCGACGACGCACGCCGCGGCGCATTTGCCGCGCCGCCCGTATTCAGGTTTGTTCCGCCTTGCCGTAATCGTCCTCATTTGTTGCGCTTTACGAACACGGGAAGGAAAAATCATAAGTTCAGGAATATGCCGCTGATCAGGATCGCGAACATGCACAGCGGCGCGACGAACTTGATCATGATGCGGAAATAGATGCGCGAACCCTTTTTGCGCAAGCCTATCTCGTCGCTGAGGATGTTGAGGTCGTAGAAGTAGCCGGCGATGATGCAGGTGCCGATCGCGACGAGCGGCATCAAGATGCTGTTGGACGCATAGTCGAAGATGTCGAGCAAATTCTTGCCGCCGATCTGTATCATGTCGAGAGGACCGAACCCGAGCGAGGACAATGTGCCGAGCACGAGCATTATGCCGAACACTATCGCGCAGGCGGGCAGCCTCTTGAGCTTGCAATTTTCACGCAACACCGAGACTATCGCCTCGGCGAGCGATATAGACGAAGTCAGCGCCGCAAAGAAGACGAGCACGAAGAACACCGCGCCTATCCATCTGCCGCCCGGAATGTTGTTGAACACCGCCGGAAGCTGAACGAACATCAACGACGGTCCCGATTGAGACGCGACGCTGTCGGGGTCGGCGGAGAACGCGTAGATCGACGGGATGATGATCAGCGCCGCGACGATCGCGAACAGCGTGTCGCAAATGGAGATCTGACGCGCCGAAGCCGTGATGCTCGCCTCTTTTTTCATATACGAGCCGTAAGTGATCATGATGCACATCGCCAGCGACATCGAGTAGAACAGCTGCCCCAGCGCCGCCAAGAGCGTCTCGTAGGTGAAGTCGCCGAAGTCGGGGACGAACAATTTTTTTACGCCTGCGAGCGCGCCGGGCTGGCACAACACATAGATCATCAAGAAGAGCGCGAGAATCGCGAGCGCCGGCATCAAGATCTTGCTGATGCGCTCGATGCCCTTTTGCACGCCGAACACTACGACGAGGATCGTCGCCAAGCCGAAGATGAGGAAGTAGACCAGCGGCTGCCACGGGTTAGCGGTGAACGACGAGAAAAACTCCGCCGAAGTCTCCGCGTTCGCCGCCTCGCCAAGCAATTGACCGTTGCCCTCGAGGAACGCGACGATGTAGCGCACCACCCAGCCGCCGATGACGCTGTAGTATGGAATGATGATGATCGGCACAACGAGACAGATGAAGCCGAACCACTTGAACTTTTTGTTGAGCGAAGCGAACGCGCCGATGACGCCCTTGCCCGTCTTGCGCCCTATCGCGATCTCGAGCACGAGAAGGCTGAAGCCGAACGTGACCGCCAGCAGCACATAGCAAAGCAAGAACATCCCTCCGCCGTACTTTGCGGCGAGATAGGGGAACCGCCAAAGGTTGCCCAAACCGACCGCGGACCCAGCCGCAGCCAAGACAAAACCGATTTTTGAAGTGAAGCCGCCCCTCTTGTGGTGACCCCCGATGTCTGCGCCGGAAGCAAACTCTTGCGTTGAGCCCTGCGCGGGCTGTTCCGTCGTCGCGACATCTTGCCTTTCTTCTGCCATTATTCTCTCCTTTCGCGCGTTTTGCAAACGCAACAAGACAATTGTAACGAAAACTCGCAGCTTTGTCAACCCTTTCGCCCTTGTAGCCGACATCCGGCAAAAGCGCCATGATCCGGATGCATTCGTGAGATTTGAACTATTATTTTCGAGCGGCTCTCAACGAATATCTCACTCCTCTTCCCTCGCCGACGCGAATCAACGCTCCCTTCTCGACCATATTGCTCAACACCCTTGTCGCGGTTGCGGCGGAGACGCCGAGCAGCGCCTCGACGTCCTTGCGCGCAAACTCTTTGCCGCTCGAGGCAAATGCAATGATCGGTTCCTCGTACGGCGACAAACCTCTCGTTTGAACAACTGCCGCGGCTGTCTTGTACAAAACCACCTTGAACGCGTTTTGCGTGCTCTCGAAAACGGGCTGCTTCGCATGACCGGTGTAACTTGCCTTGATCTTAGCGAGCCCCGTGCCGTATGCCTCGATCAAATGCAGTCGATAGAAGACGTCGGCGAGCTTTTTGTTGCGCAAGTACGACACGCCGAGCATGATGTCCTCCATCTCGACGCCGCGCATGAGTCCGCCGAGCGAAACAAACTCTATCCTGTCGTCAAACATGCTGATCAACGTGTAGCCGCCCATCGCATAATCCCGATGTACAACGGCGTTGAGAAGCGCCTCTCTGATCGCCTCTTCGGGATAGTCTCTGCGGTCTTGGCGCAAAAGCCCGTCCGTCTTGGGACTGCTTTGACGGTTGTATATGTCGATCGCGCGCATCGTATCCTCGATTTGCCCGAAAAGCGAGCCTCCGAACTCGTGACGGTCGCGAAACACCTCTTTTTCATACCCATCGAAGACCGCAAACTTGATGTTTTGCGCGCATTGATCGGACAACAAATAGCCGAGATTGGTAAAGCACCCGTCTGCGCCGACAATGCCCAGCGAGCGCTTTTGCGCGTCACCGAACGGCAACCCTGCCCTGTCAAACTCCTGCCCGGCGCGTACAAAGGTCAAGTTTTGCTCGATCGAGCGCATGTCCTCGTACGCGACCGACGTATCGCGTATCATATTGAGGATCTCGGTCTGAGTGGCAGGCGACGACGCCGTCCCTCTGCGAACATAGACGCCCTCGGGGCGAATGCCCTTACCCGCAATGTAATACGGCGCTGCGCTGCCGCGACAGACAATGATCTTCAATACATTTTTGCCGTCGACGACGACCGGCTCGACGCGCACGAAATTCATTATATCCGGGCGTATTGTATTCTTGATATGTGCTGTGCATCTCAATTGCATGTCATTGATGTCGTCAACGCCGCAAACGCCGCCGTCATCATCGATACCGACAAAAATTTCGCCTCCGTCACAATTTGCAAACGCGATCACCTCTTTGTTCAGATCGCCGACAAACGTCCTCTTGAACTCTGTCTTTTCGGATTCTCGCATATTTCCTCCTCGCAAATCGAATCACCTCATGCAGTGATTTGATTCGATTTGATTCGATTTTGATTATATCCTGTATTGTGCAAAATGTCAATACTTTTGGGATGTTTTTGAAAATTTAAAAAATCATCCAGTCAAGAATCGAATCGCGACGTGATTCGATTTGATTCGCTTCTTTCTGTTCTGCGCCGAATCGACACTTTGGCGGTCGACCTCTTGACGACATATACCAAAAACCGCAAAAAAGCGCACCGAACACTTTTCACAACTTTGCTGCCGCTACGCGGCAAAACCGAAAATAGCGAGATAGAAATGGGCGCACAGTTTGCAAGCAAACGCGCGCGTTTTGATTCGATGCGTTATTTTCGGGTCCACAGAATCCGCATAAATTGATTTGTAATCGATAGCTTGATTAGAGTTGACAAAGAACCGATTAGATAAACAGAACCACGGAGTATTGGGCGAGCGACTTGCGATGATTTTGCGGTGAAGAGGTTGTCCGCTGTACCTCAATGGTACGCGGACGTTCTCTGAAACGCAAAAGCGCGCAAACGAGCTTTATCAAACGGCGAAGAATGGTGCAGATTGGCGGCGAACAAGCGCGAGAGGCGCGGCCCAACCGGGCTCCTGCCCGTGACCGCGCCCGAGACGCGCAGATGAGACGCCAAGATGTGCCGTTATTCGCCGTTTGACGCCCAAGACGTGAATGAATGCCGCACCCCAAAGGTGGTGCGGAACAGAAAATGTCGCGCGGAACCGCGCTTCCCGCGCGACTTGATAACGAAGTCCCCGAACGACCGCGCTCTTCGGGGACTTCCCCTTGCGGGACCGCGAGCGGTGAGCGAGCGCTTGTCCCGTGGAGGGGGAGTACCCCGGGGAACCATTTCGCCACTAAACCATATAATTTCTGATTGAAGCAGACTAATTTGTCAGATAGAACCAAGTAGCTTTGGGCGAGAGGTTTTGCAAAGATTTTGCGGCCTCGTGGAGGCAGCATAGTTGTATATCATAACAGTCACATATTTTTATGGACACTCTTCCAAGTCGGGAATATCAAAGCGAATTTTTATAACATATGCATGTCATGTCCCGAAAAACGGACATAAGATGTCGTATAATGTACTCGAAAATCAACAAAAGAGAGGTCTTTTATGAGTGCATTCGACAAAGTAATCGGCTATGAAAAAGAGAAGGAAGAACTGTATCAGCTGTGCGACATGGCGAAAAATTCTGCAAAATATGCGGCTCTGGGCGTAAAACTTCCGCGCGGTATTTTGCTGTACGGTGTGCCGGGGGTTGGAAAAACCTTAATGGCGACTGCGCTTCTCGACGAGATGGATGAGGGAAGAAAACGCTACGTCCTCCGTAAAGACAAAGCTATCGAAGAGTTTGTGGAAAGCATTTCCAAAACCTTTCAGGAAGCTAAAGAGAATGCGCCTTCCGTCATCTTTCTCGATGATCTCGATAAGTTCGCATCTGACAGCAATTCGCGCAATCCGGAAGAACTTATTGCCGTACAGTCCGGTATCGATGAAGTGAAAGGCGCCGATGTTTTCGTCGTTGCCACCGCTAATGACGTGCGTGTACTGCCTAATTCATTGCGCCGTCCCGGCAGATTCGATCGCATTCTCGAGATTTGCCCGCCCAACCGCAGAGAAGCGGTGGAGATCGTGCGCCATTATCTGAAAGGGAAAAAGGTTGCAGACGATGTTACTGCCGAGGGCGTAGCGCGGCTGATGGACGGTAATTCGTGCGCCGCACTGGAGAGCGTCCTCAATGAGGCTGGAATCTATGCGGGGTACGAAAACAAAACGGAAATCAAACGCGAGCATATCGTAAGGGCGGTGCTTCGGGACATCTTTGAGGCGGACGAATCCGTCAACGAAATATCTGTTGCGGCAAAAGAAGAGGTTGCCTTTCACGAGGCGGGACACGCCGTGGCGGCGCTTGCGTTTGATCCCGAAGGCGTTGGTCTTATTTCCATTCGGCCGAGTAAGAGCGATGCGCGCGGCGTTGTGCAGATTTTTAAGAGCGAAGATTACTTCGGTTCTTACAATAAAATGCATGAGCGCGTCATTTCTTTGCTTGCGGGCCGTGCCGCCGTGGAACTCAAATTCGGTCATACGGATGTCGGGGCTGCCTCCGACCTTAACCGAGCTTCCGCCATTTTGCAGCGTTTCATCGTCGACTACGCGGCGAGCGGGTTTGCGCTGTTCCATCATGATAATCACGACGGTATCAGTTCGTGTAATCAGGAAGACGGTATCACGGCGGAACGTAGCGCCATGCTTGCCCGTTGCTATGAAGAGGCGAAAGACGTTCTTCGCAGGAATTGGGCGTTTGTCGAAAAACTCGCGGCGACGCTCGTCGAACGGGATACGCTTGTATTCGAAGAGATCGCCGAGCTTCGCAGGGAAATGGCGGCATAAAGAGCGGCGGCGCATAGTTTGTGCGCCGCCTTTCGCAGATTTCGGCAAAGTGTTGTTTTTTTGATTGTCTTGCGTGGTATAATTGAATCATGGATTATTGTATTTCAGATATCCACGGCTATTATGGTCTGTTTTGCCGTCTGCTCGATAAAATCAGATTCAGCGACAAAGACAAGCTGTATGTGCTGGGGGATATCATCGATAAAGGGCCGGATAGTATTCGTCTCGCAAAACTTTTGTTTTCCATGCCGAACGTGTATTGCATTGCAGGCAATCATGAATATGATTTTTTAAAGTATTATCGTGCGTTGATGAAGCAGACGGAAGATTATGATTGGGTATTGGAGAAGATCGCGGTTATGCCGCGTGAGTTCGCTTTCGGCACAAAGAGGGCGGGGACGCTGCTGAAACATTACGCGATGATAGGAGTTGCGCGCGTGGAGGACGGTTGTCCTCTCTACGCAGAAGCCTGCAACGAGAAAGGGCTTTGCATGGCAGGACTCAATTTTCCCGCAAACGCCGTGTATAAAGACAGAGGAGAGAAAGGACAGACAGAGCTTGCGCCTTACGAACTGATACCTTACGTATTGGGGAAATGCGCGAGCGTGGACGAAGCCGAAAAACTGCTCTCGGACGTCGAAGTCGTAGGAGAGAGGTTTCGACCGCATTTGCCGCTTGCGCCGCTTCATTGGATAATATCGGACGACAAGAGGAATATTGTGTTCGAATGTACGTCCGAAGGCGCGCGCATTTTCGACGATCCATTCGGGGTGCTTACCAACAATCCGCCTTTTCCTTATCACGCAGAGAATGTCAAAAATTATGAGCATTTGTCGCCCGATAACAAAAATTTTACTGTCCGTGTGGGTAAAGCCGATTTTTCCGAGGGGGAAGGCGGGGTTGGGCTGCCGGGCGATCTCACTTCAAAGTCGCGGTTTGTCAAGGCGTGGTTTTGTCTTAAGAACTCGGTTTGCGGCGATTCGACGGAAAGCAAAGTCGCGCACGTACTGGCTATGCTCGGCACAGTCGCGATGACGGGCGGCGCTGTCGTCACGGCGGAGGGCAGGGCGGACGTCACGCGATACTCGTGTTGTATCGACGCGGCAAACGCGACATATTATTACAGGACGTACGACAAACTTAAGGTCGGCAAGATCGCGCTCGGACAAGCCGACGTCGACGGCGGAGAGCTTGGCGTTTACGTTTTCTGATTAATTTGCGGCTGTGCTTTCGGGCACAGCTTTTTTTACGTCTGAGTTTCCCGGTTTGACGTTTACAGGTTTAAAAAACCGGAATTACGTCTATTTTGCGCTTTCACAACATATTGTTGTTGACAAAGTCTGAAATATATTGTAATATATAATTATAGATTGTTATCAACTTATATAATGAATAAAAAGAGGAGTATATGAAAAAGTTCAGATATCTGATATTTGCGTGTCTGATCGTCGTGCTTGCTCTCGCTTTGGTAGCTTGCAATAATGACGGAGGAACGACTGAACTGCCGGACAACGGCGGCGAAACAGGCGGCGACACTGACGGCGAAACGGGTGGCGACACCGACGGCGAAACGGGCGGCGACACCGACGGAGAAACGGGCGGTGAGACCGACGGCGATACTGACGGCGAAACGGGCGGCGAAACCGGCGGAGAAACGGGTGGCGACACCGACGGCGAAACGGGCGGCGAAACCGGCGGAGAAACGGGTGGCGACACCGACGGCGAAACGGGCGGCGAAACCGGTGGCGAAACTGGTGGCGACACTGACGGAGAAGAAAAGCCTGTTTACGATGAAGGCGATATCGAATATTATCTCTCCAATCTGGAGCAGTACGACATTTATCCTGTACAGTTCAGAAAAACCGATCTGTCCGATTTCGCAGAATCTGCGACATGGGGTTTTACCGTGGGAGAAAACTCGTTTACTCAGGAAAACGGAGAACAGCTCGCTTGCTTCTGTGTCGAGGACGAGGCGGAAATGCAAACCTTCATTGAACAATTCGGAGGAATATATGAAGTGACGCGAGTCGAGGGCAACGTGTTTGTTTCAGGAACGCCCTGGATCGTAGACATAGTTTGCACGGGAGAGAGCGACCGTCAGCCCGGAGATTTTCTCGGTACGGAAGGGAAAGCCCAATACGACGCTTTGAACGAGGACGGCTTTGTGCTGGATCTGGGTTCATACACTGCGGCAGACGGCATGGATAATTATGTGATATACGCATATTCCCATATTTACGGCGAAGGTCGCGTTTATCTGATGGATGAAGGCGAAAATCCCGATGACATCATACAGTCTTTGATTGACAAAACGTCATACGATTTTTATGTGGTCAGGTCGGGAAACGTGTTGCATTACAGTTCTGTCATGAACGCGGTCGATTATCTGAAGCACGTATGCGGCGAAGATGCGGATATCGAGTATTACGAGAGTCCGACCTACACGGCGAAAAATACGCTCGTCGCTCTCGCCGATTATGAGGATGCCGTTAGGGCAAACTTCGATTACGTAGAGGTAAGTGCAGGTTCGACGTATTACGAGGAGTATCTCACCGTATACTACACGGAAAGGATAACGGCGAGAAAAACGGGCAGCACAGAGTATTTGACGATAGTAAAATTGACCAACGGGTCTACCGTTGACCGGATAAAAAACGAACTGGGTCTCGAGATTGCGGATATGGGCAACGACGTTGTCATAGTCGGCACGCCTTGGGCGGTTTCTGTCGCACGGGGAGAGAAAGACGATTCACTCTTGGGGCAATACGCCGTTACACTCGGCGTAGACGGCATTCTGTCCGCGCTCGAAAACGATATCAGCGGCGTTTACATTTATTTCGGTCACTGGTTGGCTACGGCATATATCGAGACCGACAGCTCGTTCAATATAGTGATAAATTCCGACGAAAACGCCGAAGTCAACATCCTGTACCGATATTATGTAAAGAGGAACGGTATAATGATATTCGACAACACGCCCGAAACGCTTGAGAAGATACTGAAGACGGGCGAAAGCATCGTAGACGTTTACGACGTGTATGCGGCAGGCTGGGACGCCCTCGCTTCCGACTCGAAGATGTCGGGCTACGTAAGCGCACTTGAAAACGCGGGTATAGATTACGTGGTGAACGAAGCCGACATATCGTCGGACACGACGGCTCTCGGGGTAAATTATTCCGAATACGGCTTCAAAGGCGTATTTAAAGACCAAGAGTATCTGAAAATAGAATACTACAGCGATCCAAGCGTTGCCGCGACAGAGGCTTCGCAATACGACGGTTGGCTGACGTGCCGCGCTGACGGCAATTATCTGATCACAGGAACTCCGTGGATCGTCGATACAGTCACGGGCATAGTTCCCACTGCGGAAAAAGACAAGTTTTTAGACAACGTCGATGAGGATGTATTCAACGAGTTCATAGCCTTGACCGGGTCTGACGCACTGTACGTTTTCAACAGACTTGACGCCGACGATTTCGGAGCCGAGAACGCATACTCGTTCTACATAGGGGGCAACGACGAGATCTCGTTTAGATACGGCACAGGATCATCACAAGTTGCCGTGTTCGAGTTTGCAGACTCCGAGAGCGCGACGAACTTTATCGGCAGTACCGAAGTACTATCCGTTGTCTCTGATTTTGCCAACAGGATATATCTGTACGGCAACATGGTCATCATCGGCACGATATCATACGAAATTATGACCCAAGTGTACGGATTGTATCCGGGTATGACGTGTTATCAGGTGCTGTAATAGCCGCTTTAGTATAAAAACCGCCCTCTCCGACAAACGTGCGGAGAGGGCAATTTTGTGCTTGACAAAACTTTTGCTTGATGCTAAACTTTGTCTGTAAATAACAAAGACAGTTCGTGACCATCCTGTCTATAAACAAAACTAGGGAAAAGGATGGGCGCATTATGCGCCTTTTTTTGTTTGGTCGCGTTCTGAAAAGAGGATATATGCTTAAAAGAATAAAAAACTCGTTTGCGGAATTCAGACTTCTTCTCAACAGCGTGCCGACGGCAGTGACAGTCTTTTTCGTTATCAGCGTTTTCGCAATGAATCTTCTCGCCAACAAGAGCATAAATCTGCCCGTAGACTGGCTCGCGCTCGATTGCGGAATTATAGTTTCGTGGTTCGCTTTTCTCACTATGGATATCGTGACCAAGCATTTCGGACCAAAGGCGGCTACTCAGCTCTCTGTATTCGCGATAGCGGTCAACCTCGTGTTCTGCCTGATAATGTTCCTCGGCAGTATCATTCCCGGCGCGTGGGGCGAGTCGTTCGTCGAGCAGGGAGGCGAGAGCATAAACGTCGCGCTCGACAACACTTTCGGCGGTACCTGGTACGTGCTTGCGGGAAGCACTCTCGCGTTTGTCGTCTCGGCGTTCGTCAACAACTTCGTCAATGCGGGCATCGGTCTCGCTTTCAGAAAAAATCCCGACGGCGCGGCGGCGTATTTCCTGCGTTCTTACGTATCGACCGCGATAGGGCAGTTTGCAGACAATATGATATTCGCGCTCATCGTCAGTCACGTGTTCTTCGGCTGGTCGCTTCTGCAGTGCGTCACTTGTTCGCTTACGGGCATGGTCGCGGAGCTGCTCTGCGAAGTGCTTTTCTCGGGCTTCGGTTACGGCATCTGCAAGAAATGGAAGAAAGAAGAAGTAGGTAAAAAATATTTCGAGTTTTCTGCAAAACTCAGGGAGGAAACGAGATGAAAGTTCTGATCACGGGTACGAGCGGCGGCATCGGCAAGGCTATCGCGGAAAAATTTATTTCACTCGGTCATGAGGTGATCGGGATCGACAAAGAGGCGTCTCAGCTGATAAATGACCGATATACGCATTTCGTAGCCGATATAGCAAAGGGTGATCTGCCTGACGTCGACGGCGTCGAGATACTCGTCAACAACGCGGGCGTGCAGGACAGCGGCGAGGACATTGACGTCAATCTCAAAGGCACTATCCGCGTGACAGAAAAATACGCGTTTAACGACAGGATAAAAAGCGTGCTTTTCATAGCTTCGGCAAGCGCCCACACGGGTGCGGAATTTCCCGAGTACGCGGCAAGCAAGGGAGGTATCGTTGCGTATATGAAGAACGTCGCGCTGAGAGTCGCAAAATACGGAGCGACTTCCAACAGCCTTTCGCCTGGCGGCGTCACCACGCATATAAACGACAGAGTGATGAACGACGAGGCGGCGTGGAACAAAATAATGTCGCTGACGTTGCTTCCAAAATGGGCAAGCGCGGAGGAGATCGCGGACTGGGCATACTTCGTGACTGCGGTCAACAAGTCCATGACCGCGCAGGACGTGCTGATAGACAACGGCGAGGCGGCGAAAGCGGAATTTGTCTGGTAAATTCAAAAGGGCGCAAGCCCTTTTTTCTTTGTGTAACAATAAACCACCGACTAAGTCGGTGCGTATCAAAAGGCTTTAGCTATGGACAAAAGAAAACCTCCTTTGTTACAATTTATGCAGGTTTGCCAACCGCATAAATTAAAGGAACAAAGGAGGAATTCCGACAATGGATAGTTTATCACATACGAAGTGGAATTGCAAATATCATTTGGTATTTGCGCCGAAGTACAGACGGCAGGCAATATATGGAAAAGTAAAAGAAGATATAGGAAGGATGCTGAGAAAGCTGTGTGAATATAAAGAGGTAGAAATACTTGAAGCAGAAGCGTGTCCTGAACATATACATATGTTGGTAACGATACCGCCGAAATACAGTGTGGCACAGATAGTAGGATACCTGAAAGGGAAAAGTAGTCTTATGATATTTGAAAAATATGCCAACATGAAATACAAGTATGGAAACCGACACTTCTGGTGCAGAGGATATTACGTTGATACAGTCACATATTTTTATGGACACTATAAATTTTGCCTTGTTTATTTGCTATGTTTCAAGTCTTGTAGACGGTTGGGAATATGAATCCTTTTTCTCTTGATTATTCTGTCAAAATGTGCTAAAATAAATCAAAAGATATCAAGAGGCCGTAAATGAATGAAAAATAAGGAAATCACGGTGCTGGATCAGGCAATACACATCAATAAAGATGACTATTTTTCTTTAACAGATATTGCTAGATATAAAAATTCAGAGGCGCCTGCCGATGTGGTCAAAAACTGGCTCAGACGTAAGGACACGATAGAGTTTATCGGGTTATGGGAGAAGTTGAATAATCCGGATTTTAACGTGGTCGAATTCGACCAGTTTAAAAATGAGGCAGGACACAATTATTTCACGCTTTCGCCGAAGAAGTGGATAGAGGGAGTTAATGCTATTGGGCTGATTTCAAAAGCAGGAAAATATAATGCGGGTACTTACGCTCACAAAGACATTGCGCTGCAATTCGCATCGTGGATCTCGCCGGAGATCAATTTGTATATCATCAAAGAATTCCAGCGGCTAAAAATGGAAGAGCAGAAGCAACTTGATTGGTCTGTCAAGCGCGAGCTTGCTAAAATCAATTATCGGATACATACGGATGCGATAAAGGATAACATAATCATCCCGCTCGAAATATCCAGAGAACAGGCTACTTTTGTTTATGCTAACGAAGCGGATGTGCTTAACGTTGCGCTGTTTGGGATGACGGCAAAGCAATGGCGCGACAAAAATCACGACAAAAAAGGAAATATTCGCGACTATGCCGAAGTGTCGCAGCTTATTTGTCTTTCCAATCTTGAAAATCTGAACGCTTATTTGATTGAGCGCGGGGTAAGCCAATCAGAAAGGCTTGTAGAGTTGAACAGAGCAGCGATCCGTCAAATGAAAATCTTGGTGGAGGAGAGGTCGAGGTTGCTTGACGGCAACGGTGAAGAGTGAGGTGCGCAATGAAGTTTTCCGAAAAAGTAAAATATGCGAGGATGAAATTATTGCTTACGCAAGAAGCACTGGCGAAGGAACTCGGCGTTTCGTATGCAACTATTTGCCGCTGGGAAAAAGATAACCGCGAGCCGCAAATAGTATCGCAGGGTAAATTTTATGCCTTTTGCGAGAGCCAAGGAATACATTTTGAAGAATAGGGAGAGGTACTCAAATGATTAGAGCAGATATTATTTCTAACGTTGGAAGAGAATACTTGACTAGCAACATTGAAAACGACGAATTCAGTTATCCTAAAGCATTCAGTGCCGCATCGTTAACTTTTAATCCTATTAGAAATAGGATTGGTAGAGCATTTGAGAAACTGGATATAAGATTCGTAAAAGATAATGTTACCGTGCTGATAGAAACGAAGCAAAATTTTACTGTGGCAGATGAAGAACAGTTATCTGCATATGTTGAATATGAAAAGGCGCTTACAGGCAACAAAACAGTTGCCATTCTTGCCAACACAATAAACGATAATATCAAAGTGTGGAGAGGTGTTGTTTCCGACAGTGATTTAATGCCAAAAGAAACGGCACTTCGCACAATGGATGAGTATGTAGACTTCTATACTTCGAAAATAAACGATAAGGAAAAAGTGATGCAAAACACGTATAAACTCAATGAACTGTTGCATCGACACAGTATTCCTGAAAAATTAAGAAGTCAGTTTGTTGGCACTTGCTTGCTGGCACTAAAAAATGGACTTGATTACTCGACTCCGACATTAACAGCCGCACAAATTCGTACAAGAATAAGAGAAGTTTTGGAAAATTTGCTCAATGATGACTTGAATAAGGCTGAAAAGTTAGCTTTGTTGAATAGAAATGTGCTGGATAATCAATACGTTCGCCAATTAAAAATTGATGCGATAAGAGAAATTCTGAAATTTATTAAAGATAACATATTACCTTTTATTAACGATAAAAGCACTTCTGGACAAGATCTGCTTAACTTGTTCTTTGTTACATTCAACAAATATGTGGGTAAATCAGATAAAAATCAAGCGTTCACGCCTGATCATATAACTGATTTTATGTCAAAGATCACAGGAGTAAACAAACATTCTGTTATACTAGACCCTTGTTGTGGTAGTGGTTCGTTTCTGGTACGGGCTATGACGCAAGCACTGGATGATTGCGCTACGGGTGCCGAACAGGAAAACATTAAGAAACATCAAATATTCGGTATCGAATTTGACGAAAACATATACGGTCTTGCTACTACTAATATGTTGATACATTCTGACGGAAATTCAAACATAAGACAAGGCAGTTGCTTTGCCCTTGCCGATTGGATTAAGGAAGCGAAGCCAAATATTATCCTAATGAATCCTCCTTACAATGGGCAGCGCATTCATCTGCCTAAAAGCTATGTCGATACTTGGGCAAAAGATAAAAAGGAAGATCCTTCAAAGGGATTGTATTTTGTCAAGAATATAGCGGATACGCTGAATTCAATCAATCACCATGCAAAATTGGCGGTTTTGCTTCCCGTGGCATGCGCTATAGGTACTAGTGGAGAAATAGCAAGGCTTAAAGAAGAAATTCTGAAAGAGAATACCCTTGATGCAGTATTTACATTACCGAATGAAATTTTCTACCCGGGAGCAAGTGCTTCCGCATGTTGTATGGTGTTTAAAATTGGTACGAAACATAGCGACGTTTCTAATCCGGATACATACTTTGGCTATTACAAAGAAGACGGATTTAAGAAAAAGAAAAATCTCGGACGAGTGGAACAGCTTGATGTTAATACCGGCAAGAGTAAGTGGCTGGAAATCGAGAAAGAGTGGATCGAGCTGTATCGCAATCGAAAAGCCGTAGATGGATTGTCGGCAACTCACAAAGTTAATGGGGACGATGAATGGTTGTGTGAAGCTTATATGAAGACAGATTATACAAAACTTACGGCACAAGATTTTCAGCAGACAATCAATGATTATCTTGCTTACTTAATAAAGGAAGGTAGAATATATGAATCTTAATATAAGCTCTTGGGGGAATTTTAAAATTTCCGAGCTGTTTCCTGTATTACAAAATGGAAAGGCGAATCAAGGTATGTTGAGTGATGGATACGATTGTTTCTATGTAGGTGCGAAAAAAGATGATAATGGTGTAATGCTACATTGCGCCTATGATAGTGCACTTATACAAAAAGGCAATTGTATTATATTCATATGTAATGGTCAAGGGTCAGTGGGTTATGCAAATTATATGGATGTAGATTTTATAGGATCCACTGATATTGTAGCCGGATACAATAAAATGTTAAATCAATATAATGGGTTATTTATCGCTACGGTTTTGTGTCAAGAACGTCCCAAATATTCTTTTGGGCGTAAATGGAAAACTCATTTAAAAGACACAGTCATTAAATTACCTCAAACAATTGAAGGTTTTCCTGATTGGGATTTTATGGAGCAGTACATAAAATCTTTAAATTATAAGCCATTAACAACGCAGAATAGTCACCCTCAACATTCACTTAATATTGACAGTTGGCAAAAATTTAGCGTAAGAGATTTGTTTGAAGTAAAATATGGCATAAATATGGAGCTAAACGCGTGTGTATTAGCTGAAGATGGTGATTGTTCTGCAATTAATTTTGTTGCACGTACTGAAGATAATAATGGAGTAAGTGCAAAGGTTTATCCTGTCGAAGGAAAAATTCCACAGCCTGCTGGAATTATTACTTGTGCTGGTGGAGGAAGTGTACTTTCAACATTTTTACAGGAAAAACCTTTTTATAGTGGTCGAGATTTATATTTGTTAATTCCTAAGTATTCGATGGGAAAGGCAGCTAAATTATTTATTATAACTATAATAAAGGCAAACAAGTATCGATATAGTTATGGTAGGCAAGCTAATGTTACACTTCCATATCTAGAATTATTATTGCCAACAACGTCGGAGGGAAAGCCTGATTTTGAATTCATGGAAAATTATATTAAGTCGCTACCGTACGGGGATAGGATTTAGAGGTTAAAATGTACATTCAGAAAATACATATAAAAAACTACAGAAATTTCAATGACTTTGAAATGGAGTTTCACAAAGGATTAAATGTTATTGTCGGGGCGAACAATTCAGGTAAAACCGGATTATTGTCCGCTATATATCTTCTTAATTTACCTTCTAATATATCGATTGATGATTTCAACAAAAATAATTTAGTTCAATTCAAGACTTTATATAATGAAGATGCTCCTAAAATAGAGATTACATACTTTATCAACCACTTTATCAATGAAGATGATGAGGAGGATGAAAGTATAATCAAATTGATTCCTTTTTTAGGGTTTAAAGAGGTCGATGCCATGCGTTTGGCGTCTGAGGACAAGAAAAAATATTTTATTAAGGCTATAGTCAAAGCAGTTTATGAGCTTGATGAGAAATATATTGGAGAATACCGTAAAGCTGTTTCTGGAATAGACTCTTTTGACGATTTTATGCTTATGTTTAAGCGTTATGTAGCTGAGCACTATAAATGGCATTATACTAATGGTGTTAGCGATTTGCAGGCTGAAAGTAAGGCTGCTACGAGTATTTTTGATATTCGATTTATAGAAGCGGAAAGAACAGCTGCAGAGGTGGAAAAGGAAACACGTAAAGAAATAGATTCTTTTTCTAAAGATAATAGCAATGCTATAGCTGTAGATAAATTTAAGAGTAAAGTATCGGAAGATTTAAGAGATATATTGAAGCCGTCAATTGAAAAACTGACTATTCTTTTTGAAACTGAGCAAAACGATATCGGATTAAAAAAAGGCAATGTTGCAATCTACCCTTCAGTAAAAGCAAATGTGTCGATCCCGGATTCCTTTATTACAGAAGTTAAAGATACAAAATCGGAGTTTATTGTGCCAATAGATCATAATGGACTAGGTTACAATAATCTTATAAACATATATATGTTGATTAAATTAAAGGAACTGCGAGTTGGTAAGGACTTCCGTATATTATGTTTAGAAGAACCCGAAGCGCATTTGCATCCTGCAATGCAGTACAAGTTGTTTAAATACTTGAAAAAACTTGATGCCGAGAAAAAGTTGAATCAACAGATATTCGTTACAACTCATTCAAGTAATATTTCTGCGGTGGCGGGAATAGATAATATGTTCATGATGGCATACGATCGTTCTGTCACTCCACAAGATTGTATAAATCAAAGCCTTGAGCTTCAATTTAAAGATCAAGGGAAAACGAATAAAAAAGGCGAAGCAAAAAAACACTTAGCTAAGTTTTTAGATGTGACTCGTTCGGACATGCTGTTTGCTGACAAAGTAATTTTAGTAGAAGGTATTGCTGAAAGATTGCTACTGCCTTATTTTATGGAAAAATGCGGGTATGCATATGAAGATGAGCATGTCTCGATTGTAGAAATAGGCGGAAAACATTTTGAACATTTTGTAGAATTGTTTAATGGCAACGCATTGAAAAAGAAAGTTTTATGTATAACGGATAAGGATTTTAGTTGGATCAACGACGAAGAAAAATTTAAAACTTGGAAATCATATTCGGAGGATAAGCCGACTCATATTGAAAAATTGCGGAAACGATTTACGTTCGATGAATTTAAAATCATTACGCAAAACTGTGGAGGTAGAACCTTTGAAGATGAATTGTTTTTAGCAAACTGTAAAAATATCCATACTGCAACAGCATTGTTAAAAATGGCACTGCCGGAATCGCTACAAACAACGATTGAGTCATGTAAATTAGATACCACAAAATGGGAAGAACAGCTGCCAAGTATAGATGGAAGATCCAAATCTGTTATACAAAAATATGTGAACAGCTATAAAAATAGGATAGACCAAGAAGAGCAGAATAAAGAATTCTATGAAATATTAGCGTTTGCAGAAATATTTTTACATTATGCAAAAAACAAAAAGGGGGATATGGCATTATCAATATTGACTGAAGCGGAAAGTCTTTCTTTGAATGTTCCGTCTTATATTAAGGAGGGGATAGAATGGCTGAAATAAAATCGAATTACATTCTGTCTTCTGATGAAATTAAAAATAATATTAGAGTTTTTGCAGGACCCGGTGCAGGTAAAACTCATTTTTTGGTTGAAAATATAAAAAATATAATTGCTACAAACCCAAAAATTACGAGCAGCAAGAATCGTAAAGTTTTGTGTATTACTTATACGAATGCAGCCGTTGATGAGATAAGAAGGAGACTTGATCGTTTTTCTGACACAGCAGATATTTGTACTATTCACGGCTTTATTATTGATAATATAATAAAGCCTTTTCAGGATAAACTTAGAGAAATAATGATGTCTGACTTTGCAATTGAAGTTAAGTCAAAAGGAATTATTTCTTCTCAAATTTTAGGGCTTGGAATTCTTCATGGTGTTGATAAAGAAAAAATATACACTTTCATTAAAGAAAAATGTCATGAAGATCAGGCGGTTTCTTATAGTAAAAAAATAATGGGTGAAGTTCAAATAGATTGTAAGGAGTATATCTCATCGTTAAGGCAAAATAAAACACCTCATAGGATATTGAAAGGTTCTAAACAGATAAACGAACTTCATAGAAAAACAATAAAAGAGTTTGTATGGTCTAAAGTAAAAAAACTTACTCATGATGAAATACTTTACTTTGGATATAGAATTCTTGAAGAAAATCCGCTTGCTGTTTATTATTTAAGAGTAAAGTATCCGTATATTTTTGTAGATGAATTTCAAGATACAAATCCTCTACAAACGCTTTTGATAAAATTGCTTTGTGAAAAATCATCTCGGTGTTGTGTTGTAGGCGATTTGGCTCAATCAATATATGGTTTCAACGGGGCATATCCGGATGATTTTGAAAATTTTAAGATAAGTGATAATGATCTCGATTTTGCTATTAATGGGAATAGAAGATCATCTGCAAATATAGTAAACTTCTGTAATTTTCTACGACAACAAGATAAACGAGTAGTTCAAGAAAATATAAACGAAAAAGTAGAAAATAACTGCATTCACATTTTATTGGGTGAAAGTCAAAATGTTAAAACTGCTATTTCCAATTTAGTGCTTAATGGAGGCGTTGTTTTGACACGTAAATGGGCGGCAGCGTTTAAGTATATAGATGGGATAGATTCCGAACAAGCACAATGCCTCTCTGCAATATATAACAGCTATTTCCCTACATCTATTAGTATTAGAGACGAAATAGTCGAACACAATAACGTCACATGGGTTAGAGCATTTAAGTTTATAATGCAATTGTGGGAAAGCTATAAAAATGGAGACCTAGCAGAAGTATTATCAGCTTTTAAGTTGTATGGTAATGTAAAGTATGAAGTAATAACTCCACGCTTATTATTGTTGCTTGATTCATTTTTGCGAAAAGTTTTTGACAATTATGGAGAACGTACTGCATGTGAAGTAATACAAAAGTTTAATGATGAAATTGATAAAGAAGAATATAAGTCGCTAAAAAGTTTGTCGGACAGTGACAACTTTAAGATTCAAATTTTTGATGAGCAAGAAAGAGCAGAACTTATAGAAGCAGTAAGTAAATTAAAATGGAAAACGGCATACAAATTGTTTAATGAGGTGTTTACTGAAAAGAGCAAATATATGACGGTTCATCAGGCAAAAGGATTAGAGTGGGAAACTGTATTGGTTGCTGTAATGCCTATAAGAGATGATCGTACAAATATTGCTGAAATGTATGCCGCGCCACAAATTATTGGCTCAGAGGCTTCAAATGAATTCGTAAGAATCTATTATGTTGCTTGTAGCCGAGCAATCAAAAATCTTTACATACATATTCCTGAAGGATGTTCTCAGTCTAACATTGAAAAGTCTATTTCTTTGTTTGAAAAAGAAAAGGGTAGAGCAATAAATATTGAGTTCATATCTTGATCGACTAAATTTGTGTGTTTGGCACTGTGGCGTGTGCTTGGCATAGACAAGTGCGCCGCGCTGACGCGCGCCGCAGCCAAGCACACGCCGCGAAACGGCAACAAGAACAACGCGGAAAACCAAACCGAAAGGCGCGGCGGAGCGGAGCCGTCCCCGCTGAACCGCTTGGGGATCGGCTGCCGCTTTTTCCGCCGTGCGATCCTTTCTTTTCATTGGTTTTGCCGTTCCGTTTACCTCTTGAATTTTGCCTCTTTCGGCAGGCTTAGGTTAGCATAGTCCTCGCGCAAGTCAACGGTCGCAAAATCGTCGCTTAAAACACCCATAGAAACCATTCGAGAGTCGAGTAAGGGAAAGTTCCTTGCTCGGCTCATTTTGCGTTTATACGCCGTTTTTCGCGCCCACAACGCAACGATTTTTCTTTGTCCCGTTGACTTCCGCAAGCCGACAGAGAATTTGCTTTAATTTTACCGTCCCATGCTACCCCGCCTGTTGCCCGAAAAAGGCAAATCCAATTCAAGAGGTGTAAGAAAATGGAACAAAAGAAAGTAACAAGAGATTTCAAAGTCCTTACGGAGAAGATATCTCCGGACAATGTAGCGGTAATGGCGGAACTTATTGCAATGAAAGAGACCAAAATACTCATAAGCTATCTGGGGCACCATGCGGAGAAGGCGCATAAAAACCTTTGCCGGGACATTTTCGGCAAACACGAGCCCGGATATATCTTTTCGGACAGTTACGACTTCGTCCAAAGCGTGGCGTTATTCTTATGTGACCACTATGGAGAGTATTTGGACGACGTACTGTATATCTCCAAAAGAGGCAAACCGAGAACGATAAAGACGGAGTGTTATCTTATCGTCACCAAAATGGTATCAAGGGATTACAGAATTTTCTGTAAATGCCAAAGCCTTGAAATCACAAGAGAAGAACCGAAACCCGAATATGGACATCAGTCAGACGAAGAACAAGACTACTCACGAGCAGACGAGATCGCGGCATCCTTGAACCTTACGGAAAACATGAGTCTTGCGCTCGATTACCGTATGTCGGGCTTGAGCTATCCTGAGATAGCGAAACAGCTTTCCCGAGCGGTAAGCACGGTATACGAATACTTCGAGAAAATGCGCGCAAGGTATTCCGCCATATACGGATAGGTTTTTTACAGCATACTTTCTTAAAGGCAGTTGCTTGCTATAAAGCGGCTGCCTTTTCTCATGTTCCTCGAAGCATAGCTTTTCCAAAAGTTTAGTAAATGGGGCAAAAAACCTGCCACATTTATTTGTAGGATAAAGAAAAACTTTTTCAAATAGGAAAAAAGCCTTCCTATTTGGCGGATACCATGTGGAAAAAGCAAGCGAAAAACTTTTTCAAAGTGGCAAGAAACCTTGCCGGTTTGACTTGTAGAATTATTCCAAGGAATTTCGTAAAGGTGCAAAAACCTTGCGAGTTTAAGGTTTAAGCTATGCAAAAAATACAAGGAGGAACAAAAGCAATGCCTTACAAAGCAGCAAAGATCTCGTTTGACGGAAGTCATTACATCGCCACCCCGAAGGAAAATTTCCCGCAGGGACATAAGCGACGACGGGCAGCCATTCCGTCAACACCCAAAGAGGTCGAACAAAAAGCGCAATTCGAAGCCGCCTACAAGGAAAGTCAAAAACTGCCGCGCAAAGAACGCAAAGCATGTATGCAAAAAGCTATGGAAGAGGCGATCCCAGACAAGGAGCAGCGGAAAGAATACGTGGAGCGGAACAATGAACGCAAAAAGACGAATGCAATCCGCAGAAAAGTCCGTTTGTCCAAGAAAGTGAATTTGCAGAGAGAATGGAGCTATTTTTGCACGTTCACCTTTTCGGACGAAAAACATACGGAAGAAAGTTTCCGTAAATCGCTGCGCAATACCTTGAAACACCTTGTAAACCGCAAAGGTTGGAAACACATCGGCGTATGGGAGCGCGGCGGAGAAACCGGAAGATTGCATTTCCACGGCATCTTCTATATTCCGCCGGACGGAATGGTAGGAGAGATCGTGGAAACAACGGACTACAACACAAAAGACCACCGTATGCAGACGACACATCAAAATACTTACTTCCTTGAACGGTACGGGCGAAATGATTTTCAACCGCTCGGCTCGCCGGAAGAAGTACAACACTCTTTGGGGTATTTGATGAAGTACATAGAAAAGTCGGGCGAGCGTCTGATCTACGGCGGCAAACTGCCGACCTACTTCGAATCGGACGTAGCAGACGAGGATATTCTCGCTCCATACGGGATAGACGACAGAAAGGCGATACTTGCGGACGATTTTACCTGCATGGTGGACGGCGAAGTCATAGGCAAAGTAAGTCCGGAAGTCATAGCAAAAATGCCGAAGGTAAATTAAATTCATTTGTCTTTCGCCGAGAGAGCGTAAACGGAAACGCCCTTTTCGTCAAGGGTAAAGTGCATTGCCTTGGCAACCCTTGACGGAAAGTAACAGACAAGACAACAAAGGGACGAACCTTGCGTTTCCGTTTGTTTCGTCTCCGCCGAAAGGCAAAGTAAACAAACAGGAGGATAAAAAATGAACAACATTGAGGTCAAAACGATTTACGGCAGGATAGAAGATTTTGAAAATAATTACTTCTTCTCTCCGTCTATCAGCAAAAGAAAAACTGTGGGCAGTCAAACCTATTATGTCCGCAGATATTTCAACGGCGGCAAAGACTTTGAACAGACGATGAAGTCCATTGCCGTGCAACGCACAATGAAAAAGTGAGGTAAACGATATGAAACAGAAACACTACATAGCGGGATTGTATTACAGACTTTCCCAAGAGGACGAACGTCAAGGCGAATCGGTATCCATAGACAACCAAAGAACAATCTTACGCAAGTATGCCGAAGAGCGCGGCTTTACCATCCACGACGAGTACATTGACGACGGCGTATCGGGTACCACGTTCGACAGGCAGGAAGTCCAAAGATTGTTGGACGACGCAAAGACAGGCATCATCAATACCATCATCGTAAAAGATCTTTCGAGGTTCGGAAGGAACTACATCGAGGTCGGACAGTATGTCGATTATGTGTTTCCCGCATTCGGTATTCGCTTTATTGCCATACAGGACAACGTGGACACGGAGAACCGCGACAGCGGCGCTATGGAGATGATGCCCATCATGAACGTTTTTAACGAGTGGCACGCTGCAAATACCAGCAAGAAGATACGCGCGGTATTGAAATCCAATGCCCGTGACGGAAAATATCATGCGAGAAAAGCGCCTTACGGGTATGTCAAAAGCGATACCGAGAAGAAAACACCGATCGTAGACGAAGAAGCTGCCGCAGTTGTAAAGCGTATCTTTGAAATGCGCGCGAGCGGTTTAAGTCCGCATAAGATAGCGG
>ERZ1643250.1120-NODE-1120-length-24562-cov-7.896356_pt1 | contig 24562 bp, 28 predicted proteins | sample MGYA00579262_ERZ1643250 | MGnify/ENA primary metagenome ERZ1643250 (study PRJEB29033, sample SAMEA4952265) | chicken gut metagenome | biome: Broiler Chicken; feature: Gastrointestinal Tract; material: Caecum | place: Ireland | collected 2018 | study: Broiler... | reverse complement strand
GAGATCTACAAGCAGGCCTGCGGCGACAACATCCAGATCTGCTGGATCTCGGGCACGGACTTCGGCACGCAGAACGCGCCGTTCATGTCCAACGAAATGTTCCGCCAGCTGTACAAGCCCTATTACACCCGCGTGTGCGACTGGATCCACAAGAACACGGGCTGGAAGACCTACATGCACACCTGCGGCGCGATCGAGCCGCTGCTGAACGACTTCATCGAGATGGGGCTGGACATCGTCAACCCGGTGCAGCTGTCCGCTGCGGGCATGGACGCCAAGCAGCTCAAGGACAAGTACGGCGACAAGCTGGTATTCTGGGGCGGCGGCGTGGACACGCAGGCGACCCTGCCGCAGGGCACGCCCGAGGAGGTCGCCGCGCAGGTGACCGAGCGCCTGCCCATCCTGTCCGAGGGCGGCGGCTATGTGTTCAACACCATCCATAACATCGTCGGCGACACCCGCCCGGAGAACATCTGGGCAGCGTTTAAAGCGGTGCATGATTACAATGAGAAGCACTTCGGCTGATAAATGAAAAAACACAGGCTGCCGGGCAAATTGTCCGGCAGCCTGTGTTTTTCTGTCACTTCAGGCGGTCGTATTCCCCGGATTTCCCGCCTTCCTTATGGAGCAGCATAACCTCGTCGATACGCATACCGCGGTCGACCGCCTTACACATATCATAAACAGTCAGCGCAGCGACCGACGCTGCGGTCAGCGCCTCCATCTCAACGCCAGTCCGGTAGGTGCAGCGCAGTGTGCTGGTGATCTTCACCCGATCCGGCGGAAGCGGAACCAGCTCCACCTCCACGCTGTCGATCGGCAGCGGATGGCACATCGGGATCAGCTCGCTCGTCCGCTTGGCCGCCATGATGCCCGCGATCCGCGCGCAGGCAAACACATCCCCCTTGGGCATATTATTGCCCACGATCTTTTCCAGTGTATCCGGCTGCATCGTCACAACAGCCTGCGCTGTTGCAGCCCTGCGGGTCATCTGCTTGTCCCCTACATCCACCATACGTGCCGCTCCGTTTTCGTCCAGATGGGTCAGTTCCATAGGGCATATCCTCATTTCCGTGGTTTCTCATGCCATATTAAACCACCCTTCGGCCGTTCCTGTCAAGTCTGTTTCCCATCCCGGCTGTCATGTAAAATGCGGCGCCCTTATTTCGATATGGGCGCCGCATTGGTCCAGATTACTGTCGGCAGCAATCCGGCCTCTCAGATTATTCTTCTCCGGACAGATCCGCATGGATCGCGGCGGCCGCTTTTTTGCCTGCGCCCATCGCAAGGATCACGGTCGCCGCGCCGGTGACCGCATCGCCGCCCGCGTAAACGCCCTTCTTGGAGGTGCGGCCGTCCTCGTCCGCGATGATACCGCCCCATTTCTGGGTTTCGAGCCCCGGCGTGGTGCTCTTGATGAGCGGGTTCGGGCTGTTGCCGATGGCAACGACCACGGTATCCACGTCGATCTCGAACTCGCTGCCCGGCTTGGGCACCGGACGGCGGCGTCCGGAAGCGTCCGGCTCGCCCAGTTCCATCTCAATGCACTGCATGCGCTTGACGTATCCGTTCCCGTCGCCCTCGATCCGGACCGGGTTGCACAGCATCTTGAAGATGATGCCCTCCTCTTTAGCGTGGTGAACCTCCTCCACGCGGGCGGGCATTTCCTTTTCACTGCGGCGGTAGACGATGTAAACTTCCTCCGCGCCCAGCCGCTTGGCGCAGCGCGCCGCGTCCATAGCCACGTTGCCGCCGCCGATGATGGCCGCGCGTTTGCCCACGCGCACCGGCGTATCCGCCTCCGGGAAGGTATAGGCTTTCATCAGGTTGATGCGGGTCAAAAACTCGTTGGCCGAGTAAACACCGTTCAAATTCTCGCCCGGGATCTTCTGGAAGTTGGGCAGGCCTGCACCCGAGCCGACGAATACCGCGTCGTATTCCCCGAGCAGCTCGTCCACGGTCTCCATGCGGCCGACGACCGAATTGGTACGGATCTCCACGCCCAGCGCCTCGACGGTCGCGATCTCCTGCCGCACAAGCGCCTTGGGCAGACGGAACTCCGGGATGCCGTATACCAGCACGCCGCCCGGGGTATGCAGGGCTTCAAAAATCGTGACCTGATAGCCGAGCTTGGCAAGATCGCCCGCGCAGGTCAGGCCGGCAGGGCCCGAGCCGACCACGGCGACCTTTTTTCCGTTCGGCGCGGCAGTTTCCGCTTTCGGCAGCTCATCTGCGTGCTGCATGCTCCAGTCCGCGACAAAGCGCTCGAGGCGGCCTATGCCGACTGGCTCGCCCTTGATGCCGCGTACGCATTTGCACTCACACTGGCTTTCCTGCGGGCACACACGGCCGCAGATCGCGGGCAGGTTGCTGGTGGACTTGAGAATCGCGTGCGCGCCCGCCATGTCGCCCTCCTTGATCTTCTGGATAAAGGACGGGATCTGCACACCCACCGGGCAGCCGGAAACGCAGGGCATGTTCTTGCAGTTCAGGCAGCGCTCGGCCTCGCCCCTTGCCATCTCATAGGTCGTGTAGCCCGCGCTGACTTCCTTGAAGTTGCCGCTGCGGACAACCGGGTCCTGCTCGACCGCAGGGGTCTTTTTCGGATCCATGTTAGGCATTTGCAGTCTCCCCCTTCTTCATCAGGTTGCAGTCCGCATGGCGCTCCATGCTGGCCGCTTCCTCCGCCTTGTACATTTTGCTGCGGCTGATCGCCTCGTCGAAATCGACCAGATGGCCGTCAAAGTCCGGGCCGTCGACGCAGGCGAACTTGGTCTCGCCGCCGACCGTCAGGCGGCAGCCGCCGCACATGCCCGTGCCGTCGATCATGATCGGGTTCATGGATACAATGGTCGGGATGTCATACTCCTTTGTCATGTTGCACACACCGCGCATCATGGGCAGCGGGCCGATGGCGATGACCTCGTCGTATTGCACGCCCGCTTTCAGCTGCTCCTCGAGCGCAGTGGTGACAAAGCCCTTGTGCCCGTTCGAACCGTCATCGGTCATGACGTACAGGTTTGTGCAGGCGTCCTTCAGCTCGTCCATCAGGATGAACAGGCTGGTCGAGCGGAAGCCGACAATTACATCCACATCCGCTCCCGCTTCATGCAGCGCCTTGGCCTGCGGATACGAGATGGCGATGCCGAGGCCGCCGCCGATGACGGCGATCTTCTTGCCCTGCTTGCCCTCGAGCTCGCTCGGCTTGCCCAGCGGGCCGACAAAGTCCTGAATAGATTCGCCTTCCTCGAGTGTGTCCAGACGGCGTGTAGTTGCGCCGACCTTCTGAAAGATGATGGTGACCGTGCCTTTTTCCCGGTCATACCCCGCAATGGTCAGCGGGATGCGCTCACCCTGCTCGTCGATACGCAGGATGATGAACTGTCCAGGCTGCGCCTTGCGCGCCACGCCCGGCGCCTCGATCTCCATGAGTGTCACCGTGTCATGCAGGCGGCGTTTGGTTGCGATTCGATACAAAATCCTTTCCTCCTTTTTCTATTGCGCTGCGCCGCCAGTCCATAGGCTGCGCATTACCTGACTTTATTGTACAAAAACAGTGCCGCAGGCGGTATGCCGGCCCTTGGCACTGTTTTGCTGTATTTCCGGTTTTAACAGCTGCAGCTGCTTTCTTCCGCCGCGCCGGATGCCGCCGCATCTGCGAGCGGCGCATGTTTTTTGCGCCGCAGATGGAACCAGAACGGCACGAGTGCGACCAGGATCAGCACCCAGCTGATCGGATAGGAGATATAGACCCATTCCACCCCATACCGGCTGGTATCCAGCCACGCGATCCAGAGCAGGCGGAACGCGCAGGTACCCAGCAGGTTGATGATAACCGGCACGATCGGCACACCGCAGCCGCGGATCGCACCGACGAACACGTCCGCAATGCCGAAAATGACATACACGCTCGCCACGATATACAGCCGCTCAGCGCCCGCCTGGATGACCGCCGGATCGCCGTTGTAAATGCCGATCAGCGGATGCGCGAGCAGCACGGTCAGCGCGCTCAGGCTGACGCCGATGACAAGCGTTGACAGCAGGCAGATGCGCAGCACGCGTCCGATGCGGCCGTATTTGCCCGCGCCGAGATTCTGGCTGATAAAGGTCTGCGCCGCCTGATGGAAAGAGTTCATGGCAATGTAGATAAAACCCTCAATGCTCGAAGCCGCGCCCACCGCAGCGATAATGGTGCTGCCGTACGAGTTGACTGCACCCTGGATCACGACATTGGACAGGCTGAACAGGCAGGACTGGATACCTGCCGGGATGCCGACATGCGCCATGTCGAGCAGGCGGTGCTGATCCAGACAGAGCCAACTCCATGAGAAATGCAGGTCTCCCATTGTCTGCGACAGGCAGAGCAGCACCAGTACTGCACTCACCGCCTGGCTGATGACGGTCGCCAGTGCAACGCCCACCACGTCCATGTGCAGAGCGATGACCGAAATCAGATTGAGTACCACATTGACCATCCCGCTTATCAGCAGGAAAAACAGCGGCCTGCGGGTATCGCCCGCCGCACGCAGGGCAGCGGCGCCGTAATTGTACAGCATGGTAAACGGCGTGCCGATAAAGTAGATGCGCATGTACACGAGCGCCAGCGGACGCACGTCGTCCGGCACGCCGGTCAGGTCGAGCACCCAGCCAGAGGACAAGATGCCCACCGCCCCCAGCGCCACGCCGCCTACCATGGCGACCAGCACTGCCGTATGCAATGTGCGGGAGATTTCTTTTCCCTGTCCGCCCAGTCCCAGATAACGGGCAATCACCACATTGACGCCCACAGAAAGGCCGATCAGCAGCTGGGTGAACAGGTTGATGACCGACACCGTGCTGCTCACGGCAGCAAGGCTTGCGCTGCCCGCGAAGCGGCCGACTACCACGATATCCGCTGCATTGAACAGCAGCTGCAAAATATTGGACGCCATCAGCGGAAGGCTGAACAACAAAATCTTGCCCAGCAGCGGGCCGTGGGTCATATCAATGGTTGCATTACGTTTCACGACGTTATTCTCCTCATTTTCTGTCTTGCAAAGCGCCGGATGGTAAACCCGCGGCCCGGGCGCCGCGAATTTTGATTATACTGTATTTTTCAGTTTAAGAGAAATCCTTCCGCGCGATTTCCTGAAATCCAGCAAATCTTTCATGAGAGACTGCAAAAGATCTGACTCGTCAACGTTTTGCGAAATACGCTTCAGATGCATCGAGTGAGGTATATCCGTACTGCCGGACAGTATTGAGCAGGATCTCCTCGTTCATGCTGCGTCCCTCTTCCAGCAGCTGCGCCACATACGCGGCATACAGGCGCAGGGTGCGCAGAGAGTAGGTCGCCAGCTCTCCCCAGAGATATGTCTCAAACGAAGTGGACGACGGACTGTCCCCTTCTTTGCGGATCGCGCGGCCGCGTCCGGTCAGGATCGGATAGCGTGCGGCCAGCTGCTCCAGCCAGCCGACGTGCGTCGCGCAGATCGGCCCGATCAGCGCGTCCTTCTCCTCCGTGCGCGGCGGGAGCCGGTCCTTGATCTGCTCATATTCCGCCGGGCAGGTGCGCGCCATCATGTAGCCGTATTTTTCCGCAAGTGGATTGCGCCCCGCAGACTGCGCCGCGCGCAGGTCATCCAGATAGCTTTGACGCATCTCTTCGGTCCACGCCGCAAGCTGGCTTGTGCGCATGATGGAAAACGTCTGCGCGTCGTCCTGGCAGGCCGCACGTCCGCCGCGGTTCTGCACCTTGCCGAACATCGCCCACTCCAGCTCCACGATCTGCTTTGTGATATCCCTCATTTTCCTCACTCCTCCATCACATGCGTCCGGCGCAGCTCCGGATCTGTAATACGCTCCAGGATCTCCGCTGCATGCGGCAGCAGAAAGCTGTCGCGGACGGTGCTCAGCCCCTGCCGCCGCAGCTCTGCGGCCACTGTCAGGCAGAGGCCCTCGATGTTCTCGGCTGCCCGCGGGCCGTCCGGTATTTGCGCGAGCTGCGCGAACTGCTCATATGCCCGCGGCAGGACGGGCATTCCCTCCAGCCCGCGGTGCATCCATTTGTAAAACGGCGCATACCGCCGGTTTAACAGATACGCCATCGACACCCCCGCGCGCATAAATTCCGCGCGCGCCAGCTGCGCCGCCACCATATCCCCCCGTTTGATACAGCGCGGATAATTGTACTGCCCCGCCTGCGCCATCGCCGCCGCCCGCGCCGCGAGCTTTTTCAGCCGTACATCCTCAGGATAAAATGCGCACAGTTTTTCGCGCACCGCGGAAAAACGCCCGAGCGGGTCGGCAAAAACCGTCCCGTTCGTCACGGTGGCGAGGTATGCCTCGGGCACGCGCCGCCACTGGGCAGGCGTTTCCGGCCCTGCCGGGAACCCCGTATAACGGCGGTACCAGTGCTGCGTGCACAGGCAACCGACCCGCCCGGCGCTGTATTCGTCCTGCTGCCTGCGGATTGGGAACCCGGCCTTTTCCGCTGGCAGGCTGTCGTAAACTGCCTGCACCTGCGCACCATACTGTCGGAAGTCGTCCTCCTCCAGCCAGATGCAGAAGCCCGCGCCCCAGTCGTGGTCGCGCGAAAGCGCATCGTCAAACCCGAAGCATTCCGAGCCCTCTCCCGCCAGCCCGACCGCCATGCGCGGCACCAGTGCGGGAAAGTGCGCTGCAAGCGCCGGGCGGCCGAGCGTTTCGTAATACTGCCGGGCCAGCTGCTGCCCGGTCACGCGCCGTTTGCCCGGCGCAGGCGCTGCAGCTCATCCCTTGCAGACTGGGTGCGCTCATGCTCAGGTCCGAGCAGCCGCGCATACACCTTTTCCGCCCGCTCAAGTGCCGCGACTGCCTCTGTCCTCTGCCCCATCTTCTCATAAACGTGGGCCATATTCTGCCAGGTGATGCCATACTCCACGTTCTCCCCGAAAAAGCGCAGGGTATACCGCATGGATTTGCGGTAGAGTGCAAGTGCACGCTCGCAGTCCCCCTCCGCATACAGGAAAGCCGCAAGGCTGTTCAGGCCGGCCGCATAGTGCACATTTTCCTCGTCTGCGCATTTTTCAAATGCCTGCAGGGCGCGCTGCAAGCATAGCATGGCCTGCTTCTTATCCCCGGCTGCGTTATAAAGCGCGGTCAGATTGTTATAGGTCACTGCGACCTCATGCAGATGGTCCGGCATGGTCTCGATCCGCTCAAGCGCCTGCAGCAGACAGGTGATCGCCCGCTCATTTTGACCGTTTTCGCGGTAGGCCAGCGCCAGGTTATTGAGTACGCTCGCATAGGCATAGCTATCCTCCATCCCGGATTGGCGGTACACTTCCGCCGCCTCGTGGAACAGGCTGATCGCCTTGACATGGTTTCCGGTCAGCCGGTAGGTGCCCGCCATATTGTTAAGGATGGTTGCATACTGGCTGCAATCCTTCCCCAAATCGGTCATTGCCAGCGTCCTCGCTTTCTCAAACGCCGCAACCGACTGCGCATACCGGCCGACGCCCCGGTAAAACGACCCCAGCTCGTTGTAGACCGCGATCAGCTCGTCCCGCCTGCCATGCGCCTTGCTCCGCGCCTGCTTCTCGCATTCCAGCAAAAACCGTTCGACCGCCGTCAGGTCTCCCTGCAGGTAACATTCGTCCAGTTCGCCGTAAAACGTTTCCAGCCTGTTTCGCATGATCTGCCCTCCAGTCCCCGCTTATACTGCTCCTATTTTCTATATTATAGGGGAACCCCCCGCTGCATGGATGTGCCTGTCCTCATGTAAATTTTGCAGTATGCGGCCTGTTTCCGCTACGCTGTTTTCCGGGCCAAATCACGGATTTTTTGAGACATCCATGCGGTTTTCCTGTATTTCCGCAAAACGCGAGATGCGGCAAAGAAAAGAGGAAGAGATGCACATCACACGCCCCATGCGCTGTCTATAATAAGGGCAAGATCATTGATTGTGCAAACACCGCTTCAATCACAAATCCAAAACAAACAGGAGGCAGTCAGTATGGATAACTTTACTTTTTACAGCCCCACTTATTTTGCATTCGGCAAGGGCACCGAAAATGAGACCGGCGCATACGTAAAGAAGTACGGCGGCACCAAGGTCCTGATCCACTACGGCGGCGGCTCGGCCAAGCGTTCCGGCCTGCTCGATCGCGTAGAAGCTTCCCTTAAAAAGGAAGGCATCGACTATGTCGAACTGGGCGGCGTCAAGGCCAGCCCGCTGAGCGACCTGGTTTACGAGGGCATCGACCTGGCCCGTAAGGAGAAGGTGGACTTCATCCTTGCCGTCGGCGGCGGCTCGGTCATGGACTCCGCCAAGGGCATCGCGCTCGGCGCGGTGTATGACGGCGACTTCTGGGATTTCTACTGCGGCAAGAAGGGCCCGGTCACCGAAGCGCTGCCGGTCGGCTGCGTGGTCACCATCGCAGCGTCCGGCTCCGAGGGCTCGACCGACTCGGTCGTTACCTTGGTCACCGAAGACGGCCACGAATACAAGCGCTGCGCGGACGGCGACATCCTGCGCCCGCTTTTCGCGATCATGAACCCTGAGCTGATGATGACCCTGCCCCCGTACCAGACGGCCATCGGCATTGCAGACATCATGGCGCACTGCATGGAGCGCTACTTCACCCATACCAAGGACGTCGAGCTGACCGACCGCCTGCTCGAGGCTGTCATGATCACCATGATCAAGGAAGGCCGCCGCGTTATGGCCAACCCAAACGATTACGAGGCGCGCGCCAACATCATGTGGGCGGCTATGATCGCGCAGAACAACTCCACCGGCGTCGGCCGTGCGCAGGACTGGGGTACTCATCACATGGACAACGAGATCGGCATCCTGTACGGCGCGTCCCACGGCGCAGGCCTTGCGCTGCTCTTCCCCTACTGGATGGAGTATGCCATGAAGACCCAGGGCACCGAGCGCTTCGTCATGTACGCCAACCGCGTCTGGGGATGCCAGATCGACTTTGAGCACCCCGAGGTCACCGGCATGGAGGGCATCAAGTGCTTCCAGCGCTTCATGAAGGACATCGGCATGCCCACCACCATCAGCGAGCTGGGCGGCAAGGAAGAGGACATCCCGAAGATGGTCGAGAACATGTTCCACGAAGCGCCCAACCACGGCAACTTCGTCAAGCTCACCCCCGAAATCGCGGCGGAGATCTACCGCATGGCACTTTAATCACAGCACCCTGTACGGTTTTCCCATTCCTCTCGATACCATGGCATGGTATATAAGCCGGGGCCTGCCGACACAGAGCGGAACGTGTCGGCAGGCCCCGGCCGGTTAACAGGCACTTGGCATACCACAATGAGAAAGGAGCGTCGGCATGAGGTACTATACGGAAATTGACGCTGTGGAAGAATTGGAGTCCGTCGATATGACGGACGGCATCATGCTTACAGGTGAGGACTGCCTGATGCGGACAGAGGACCAGCGCCTGCTGGTGCAGAGCCTGCTGCTCGACCCGCCGCAGGCGGAGAACGACGAGCGGCTGCGGCTTTTGCAGCACAGGCAGACCATCCTGTGGCTGGAAAAAATCGAAGGCTGTGCATCTATGCAGCTCTGCATCCGTCTGCCTGACCGCCCGGTCGACGCATTCCTGCCGGACACGCAGGCTGAGATAGCGCGGCTGAGCGGATACATGTCCCGCCCGGTCGACTGGGTCACCGGCCAGGTGTGCGCCGCGCGCAACCTGAATCCCGACCTGAGCTGCCGCGGGTGCCGCATGATGATCAGCAACGAACTGCTGTTCCGGGCACTCGTCCGTGCGATCCTTGCTGCAGTAAAGGAGCGCGGCATCCGCAAACTGTCTTTCCTGCTGCCCTTTGTGTCCGAATGCCGCGAGGTCTCCTACCTCAAAGGGATCATTACGGGCTATGCCGCCGCCGACGGCATAGAGACCACCATCGGCATTGAGATTGCTACGCCGCGTGCTGCCTGCATCGCCGGTGAACTGGCGGCGCATGCGGACGCGATGGTATTCAATGTGGAGGAACTGGTGCAGCTTCTCTATGGGATGTCCCGCTTTGACACCCGCAAAGTGATCTCCTGTTACCTGCATGAAAATGTATTCCGGCATAACCCGTTTGTCGAGTTTGATGAGATCGGCATAGGCACCTTGCTGATGATCGCACTCAAGCAGATCCGTCATGTACGTCCGCAAATGCGGCTGAGCGCGATCGGGCACTGTGTGCTCAGTGAGAAGGGGCGCAAGTTCTGCCAGGATGCAGGGATCGATATCCTGATCGCCCAACAGCACCAGTTTCGCGCCGAGCATATCCCATCCTCCCATAACCGTTGATACATACTGCACCTGTCGATATGCTGTCAGAACAGCAAAGAAGGGGGCCGGCATCCTGCCGGTCCCCTTCTGTTTATCAGTCCGTTGCACTCTGCTTTTTCTTATGACGTGCCCGCGGCGCTGGCAACTCCGCGCAGGTGCGCCGGATAAGCTCAGCCAGAAATGCGCGGTCGTCCAACTCCGCCACATAGAGGAAGTGCGCGCCCTCATGCGGCTCCACAATTTCTGCCTCCGGCAGCAGCCTGCGCCCTGCCTCCGTGATCTTGAGGCACAGCATGCCGTCCTCAATGGTGGCAAAAAACTTGCCGTCGCACCACAGGCCGTATTCGCCAAACATCCGCCTGCAGGTGATCTCGCCTGCATCCGCCAGCTGCTCACACACATAGCGGACAAATTCTTCGCTGCTTGCCATACCGTTATGCGCTGGCCAGCCGTTCGGCTGCCGCGTCCGCCAGCCGCGCAAAATCCTGCAAACTGAGCCGCTCGCCGCGCACGCGCGCGTCCAGCCCCACCGACTGCACGAGTTCGGTAATCTCCTCCTTGCCCATAGAGGTACTGAGCACCGGGCCAAGCGCGTTGACCAGCGTTTTACGGCGCATGTTGAACGCCGCGCGCACGAGCGCAAAAAACAGCTTTTCATCCTGCGTTTTGACAGCGGGCTCTTTCAGCGGCGTCAGCTGCAGGACCGCGGAGTCCACCTTGGGCTGCGGGATGAAGCAGTCCGCCGGGACGTCGAACAGAATCTCAGCCGCGGCGTGGTACTGCACATAGATGGAAAACGCAGAGTACGCCGCCGTGCCCGGCGTGGCGCAGATACGCTGCGCGACCTCCTTCTGCACCATGACCGTGATCTGTTCAAACGCGCTGCTTTCCAGCAGCGATGTGATTGCGGGCGTGGTGATATAATACGGCAGATTGGCACAGGCGACTGCATGTCCGTCACCAAATTTCTCGCGGCACAGCTCCGCCAGATCGAGCGAAAGCACATCGCCCTGCACGACCTCGAAATTGTCAAATTCCGCAAGCGTCTCGTCAAGTACGGGCAGCAGCGCGCGGTCAAGTTCGACCGCGACTACTTTTTCCGCCCGGCGGCACAGCTCCGCGGTCAGGCAGCCCATGCCCGGGCCGACCTCGACTACGTTTTTGGCCTCTGCCGCGCCGCTCATGTCCGCGATGCGCTGCGGCACGCTCGCATCGGTCAGGAAATTCTGCCCGAGCGAACGCGAAAAATGGAATCCATGCCGCCCGAGTACTGCGCGGATGGTGTTGATATCACAAAGGTTCATGTGCAGCTCTCCTTCTTGCCGCGCACAGGAGCGCAGCGCTTTTTTTCCATTAAAAATATCGTCCTACCCGGCTGCAGTACTCCCGCCATCTTTGCCCAAACTGTGCCGCACACCAGCGCTCCTCCGCCCGGATGATCCAGTGCGCCGCGATCTGGAAGGCCAGCACCAGCCCCAGCAGCAGCGACCGGGTCAGCAGCACACAGCCGATAAAATACACAAAATACGCCGCATACATCGGATGGCGCGACCATCGGTACAGCCCGGCGCGGTTCATGCCGTCCCTGTCCGGACGCGCAAAGCTGACAACCGCTCCGGCCAGCAGCGCCAGTCCCGCCGCATACACCAGCGCGCCCACAGCCGTCAGCCAAACCGGCGCAGGATGTACGGGCAGCAGCAGAATGGCAAGCAGTATGCCGATGTTCGCTGTCTGATAGATCCAGTACGCCACCCGCTCCCCGCCTTCGAGCGGTGCAAAACGTGCAGCGCGGCCGATTGCTTCCCGGTCGAGTCTCGCCAGCAGCCCAAAACGCAGCAGAAAAAACGGCAGCAGCAGGAATAAACCAATCCGCATTACCCTTCCTCCCCTGCGCCCGAAAAAGGCCGGCGGCTTGTGCCGCCGGCCTTGCATTTTCTGTTATTCTTCGCCCTCGATCAGGCCATAGCCACCCGCCGCGCGCTTGTAAACGACCGCATGGATGTTGTCGTTATCCGCGTTGCGGAAGAAGTAGAACTGATGGTCGAGCAGGTTCATCTGCAGGATCGCCTCGTCCACGCTCATCGGCTTGACCTCAAAACGCTTACGGCGCACGATGTCAAAGTCCTCCTCGGCAAGCGCCGCCTGCTGCTCAGCCAGCTTGTCAAACGCACCCTCGCGCAGACGCTTTTCAAGGCGGGTCTTGTGCTTGCGGATCTGACGCTCGATGCTGCTGATCGCGCCGTCCACCGAGGCGAACATGTCGGTCGTCGTCTCCTCAGCACGGACGACCAGGCCGGCCTGGCGCACCGTAATTTCCACCGTTTGCTTGCCGCGCAGCTCGCTGAAGGTCAGCGTGGTATCCGAATCCTGTTGGAAATACCGATCCAGCTTTTCGACCTTGCGCAGCGCGTATTGCCGCAGATCGTCGTCAATTTTCATTTTTCTCTCGACGATGGTAAACTTCATAACATCATCTCCTAACGGGCACAAAGCCCAAGTTACTTCCGCTGCCGCCGCATTGGAATACGCCGGCAGCTATATGGGAATTTGCTATCTTTAGTATACCACGTCTTCGGTGAAAATGTCCAATCCATTTTGTAAGAATTCACAAATTGTTCAGCACTTTCTCCAATGCCATTTTCGCGCACCCGCCGCTGCATTTTCCACGCCGCAGGCGCATGCAATGAAAACGGCCGCGTTTACGGCCGCTTTCATCAAATCCGGGGGCGTGTACCTCGGATTTGATACAGGGAAACGATATTGTGTGCCGCGTAGCGGCGCGCAACTATCGCGCTTTGGCCTTGTCCGCGCCCTGCGCGGCACGGCCTCTCGTTTGAAGCTGCACGCTTCAAACGAATCAAATTTTTCCTTCCGCGTGCCTTGTCACATGGCAGGAGATGTTGACCACGCACGGCAGGCCCGCGATATGCGTGCCGAACGGCTCGATCGCGCAGGAGAGCGCGGTCACCGTGCCGCCGAGGCCCTGCGGTCCGACGCCCGAGGCGTTGACCTTGTCGAGGATCGCCTGCTCCATCTCCGCGTACAGCGGGTCCGCGTTGTGCTCGCCCACCGGGCGCAGCAGCGCACGCTTGGCAAGGAACGCCGCCTTGTCGCTCGTGCCGCCGAGCCCCACGCCGATCACGATCGGCGGGCAGGGGTTGGAGCCCGCGCTGATGCACGCGTCCGCGATGAAATCCACGATCTGCTCTTTTGTCGCAGCCGGGGTGAACATCTTCATCTGCGTCATGTTCTCCGAGCCGAAGCCCTTGGGCGCGACCGTGATCCTGATCTCATCGCCCGGCACGATCGAGGTATAGAGCACGCAGGGCGTGTTGTCGTTTGTGTTCTCGCGGCGCAGCGGGTCGCCCACCACGGACAGGCGCAGATAGCCGTCGATATAGCCGCGGCGCACGCCTTCGGTTACTGCATCCTCGAACGCACCGCCGGTGAGATGCACGTCCTGCCCAACCTCAGCGAACACGATCGCCATGCCGGTATCCTGACAGACCGGCACGTCGTTTTCCCGCGCAAGGTCACAGTTCGCGATCATCTCGCCGAAAATCTCCTTGCCGAGCGGCGACTGTTCGGCCTCACGGCCATCCACAAACGCCTGCCGCAGGTCGGCGGGCAGGTAGTAGTTCGCGTCGATGCACAGCTGGCGCACCAGCTTTGTCACTTCCGAAACGTCGATTGTCCTCATCTTGTCCTCCTGTATTCCAGTGCACCGTTTATAAAAACGGCCTGCACCTGAGTTGTGATATCCAGCGGGTCGCCGCTCCACAGCACGCAGTCCGCGTCCATGCCTTCGCGCAGGCTGCCGATGCGGTTTTCCATGCCCGCAATCTGCGCCGGGACGGATGTGACCGCACGCAGCGCATCGATCTTGTCCATACCCGCGCGCACAGCCAGCATAAGCGCCATTGGCAGCAGGCGCAGTGGGATCTCCGGGTGGTCGACCGTGACCGCGGTCGGAATGCCGGCTTTGCAGAGCAGGCCGGGCGCCTCGTCGGTCAAGTGGCGCAGCTCGGGCTTGGAACGGTCGGTCATATAGGGACCGCACACAACCGGTACATGCTCCTCTGCCAGCAGGTCTGCGACAAGATGCGCCTCTGTGCCATGGATGATGACTGCGCGCAGCCCGAACTCCTTTGCAATGCGCAGCGCGGTGAAGATATCGTCCGCGCGATGCGCATGGAAATGCGCCTCCGCCTTGCCCCAGAGCAGCGGCAGCAGCGCTTCGAGCTTGCTGTCGTAATCCGGGTCGTCCTGATCCGGATCGTCCTCCGCCCGCGCCTTGCGCGAAAAATATTCCTTTGCCTTGTAGAGCTGCTCGCGGATGAGCGCTGCGGTCGCCATGCGAGTGACCGGCGCTTCGTCCTTATCATGATAGACCGACTTGGGGTTCTCGCCCAGCGCGAATTTGATCGCAAGCGGTGCTTTGAGCACCATATCGTCCACGCGCCGCCCGGCGGTTTTGAGCAGGGCGATCTGCCCGCCAATCGGGTTGGCACTGCCCGGGCTGACTGCAACTGTTGTCACCCCCGCTTCACGTGCCTCCTGAAAGCCGCGGTCCATCGGATTGATGCCGTCGATCGCGCGCAGCTGCGGCGTGACCGGGTCGGTATCCTCGTTGCCGTCCGCTCCCTCAAAGCCCAGCCCATCCTCGTATAACCCAAGGTGGGAATGGATGTCGATCAGGCCCGGAGTGAGCACGCCGCCTTCCCCGTCCAGCACCTCCGCGCAGGCAGGCGGCCTGCCCTCGCCCGTTGCGGCGATTTTATCGTCTTCCAGCAGCACCCAGCCAGAGAAACGGGTGTCTTGTTCGTCCATCGTCCACACCTGTATATTTTGGATTAGTGTTTGTTTCATGCAAAACCTCTTGGAAAATTTTAGTTGACAATTATGGTAATTTATGGTATATTGATTATGGCAGTTGGGAGACTGCCATGCACCGTTCATATCTTTATCCCCACAATCCTACTTTTGGCGCTCTTTCGGTTGAAAGGGCGCGTTTTTTTCGCCGCCGGATGGTTTAGGATAAACATTTAAAGCTGTGTCGGCCAAATATCAGCCTGCAGCCGCTTACCGGCAGTTCACTTTCCCCTTTCGCCGTTTCTCCTCTGTCCACCGCAGCGGTTACGTTTGGGCGGATTTTTTCCGTTGAACCCGCCATAAGCATAAAAACAAAACCGAGGTCGCCCTCGGTTTTTTGTGTTCAGCGGCGTCTGCGCGAACCGTTCTTGCGGTCGGTCGCATGGCGCACGTCAGCCTGGCGGCTTTCGCTGTCCGACATAAATGCCTTCAGCTTATCTTCAAAGCTCATGGTAGCCGGATCCTTAGGAGCCTGCGGCGCACGGCCACGCGGTGCGCCAGAGCGCTGCTGAAACCGCGGCTGGCGGGCACCGTTGTAACCTCCTGCCCGCTCCTGACGAGGTTCCTGCGGCTGCGCCTTTTTAATGGACAGATTGATCCTGCCCGCCTGGTCAATATTGATGATCTTGACCTTGACCTGCTGCCCCTCCTGCAGGAAATCCTTAATGTCACTAACAAAGCTTGCCGCAACCTCCGAGATATGCACCATCCCGGACTTTCCTTCGGGCAGCGCAACAAATGCGCCAAATTTTGTGATGCCTGTTACCTTGCCCTCTACGATCGATCCCACTGCCAAATCCATATAAGTTTTTTTGCCTCCGTTAATCTTTTCCCTTTTACCGGCTGGATGTGTCTACAAACACACGTTCACCAGGCTCCGCATAACTCAGTTCATTACGTGCCAGTTCACTGATCTCCTCTTCGGAAATCCCATTCTGCATCTCTTCCTGCAGGGCAGCGTTTGCGTCTTCATACTCCTGTACCCGCAGAGAAAGCGAATCCAGTTCCGCCTGTTTGTCCGCGATCTGAGAACGCAGGCTGACGATCGTAACGGCCGCATAAATCAGGAATGCAAGCATTGCGAGTTTGGCAATCCCCGGCATCTTCCTTTTGGACATTTTACCACCTCGCATTGTCTCCGTCCGCACCGAACTGATACGGTTTTTATTTTATACCCTTCCTGCGAAAAATGGAAGAGGTAATTTGAATTTTTTTTGCAAAATGTCGAATTTTCTCCGGAATACCGATAAGCTGCAAAACATTTTGCGCATGCTGTATCAGCGTCCTGCATGCCTGCCATGCGTACGCCGCTGCACGGAGCACCGCACCCAATACCGCAAGCACAGCTTCGCTCAGCATTACCAGATACAGTGCTATCCCGCAGGCCGCCCCCGTCAGAATAAATAGGCGCGGCTGCCCGGCAGCAAACACAATGCCAAATTCAAACACGCCTGCGGACAGCACTATCCAGAACACAGCATCCAGCATCGCTGTCGCCGCACGGCCGCAGACAAAATGCCGCCTTAGTGCACGCAGTATATCATACAGTAACCCTGTGCCTACGCCCAGCAGCAGGCTCTGCAGCAGCAGGCGCAGCTGTTCCTGATTGGAAAATATATCCATTCCCTGTCACCCGCCGAACAGCCGGCTGAACAGGCCGCCACGCGGCTGCACGCTGTCATCATATTCAACCAGTCCGACCTCTCCTTCCACGATCAGCTCACCGGCCTCAAGCTGCAGGCGCTCGACGTGCAGCCCCTGTCCGCGCACAACCATCATGCCGCGCACAGTCTCGAGCAGTACCTGCTCCTCGTCAAAGCTCTGTACATCCACCACGCCCGAAATGGACAGCTTTTCCCTGCCCTCGAGTATGACCGTATGCGGCATTTCCCTGTTTCGTTCCTCTGCTGCCATGCCAGTCCCCTCCTTACGGAAAACCTCCCGCTCCCTTCATCTTATGAGCGAACTGTAACCGCTATGACAGCAAAAATGCATCCCGCCAAAGCGGGATGCATCTGTTTACGGAAGTTCCTTGTACATGGCTGCGGCATCCGCCTTGAGGGCGTGCTCCGCGATATTCAGCACCTCGACCCGCATGGTGCGCTGGCCGAAGGCGATCTCGATCACATCGCCCAGCTTGACCTGATAGGAGGCCTTGGCCGGCTTGCCGTTAACCGTGATGCGCGCCGCGTCGCACGCGTCGTTTGCAACAGTGCGGCGCTTGATCAGGCGCGAAACCTTGAGGTATTTATCCAGTCTCACGTTACTTCGCGTCCACCTTATCCTTGAGTGCCTTGCCGGGCTTGAACGCCGGGATATTCGCCGCGGCGATTGCAATCTCCTCGCCGGTGCGCGGATTATGGCCCGTACGCGCCGCACGCTGTCTTGTTTCGAAGGTGCCGAAACCGCTGATCTGCAGCTTGTCGCCCGAAGCAATCACATCGCTGATGGTTTCAAACACAGCGTCGATCGTCTTTTCTGTGTCCTTTTTGGAAAGGCCGGCCTTCTCCGCGACCAGCGCCACGAATTCGCTTTTCTTCATGCTTGTACCTCCGTCGCTTTTGTTATTCGTTTTCCTTCGCTTTATCCCAAAGTGCATCCATCTCTGCCAGTGACAAATCGGAAAGCACTTTGTTCTGCTCCCGCGCCTGACGCTCCATATCGGCAAAACGCCGAATGAATTTGTTGCAGGTCTTTTCCATCGCCCGCTCAGGATCAACCTTCAGATGCCGCGCCGCGTTGACCGCCGCAAACAGCAGGTCGCCGATCTCCTCCTCGGCGTCCCCGTCGCCGGCGCAGGCGCGTTTGACCTCGTCCAGTTCCTCCGCGACCTTATCCAGCGCGCCCTGCGGCCCGTCCCAGTCAAAGCCGACCTTGGCCGCCTTTTTCTGCAGCTTTTCCGCGCGGATCAGGCCGGGCAGGCTCTTTGCCACGCTCTCGAGCGCGGACGTGTCGGTCTCCTGGTGCTTTTCCCTGCGCTTGAGCTCATCCCAGTTGCGCAGGATCTCCTCAGACGAGCCGACCTCGACCGATCCGAAAATATGCGGATGCCGGTAGATCAGCTTTTTGCAGATGCCATCCGCTACATCCTCTATATCGAACACGCCTTTTTCCTTTTCCATCTGGGTATGGAACACGACCTGTAGCAGCACGTCGCCCAGCTCCTCTTTCAGGTGCTCGGTGTCCTGCTCGTCGATCGCTTCACAGACCTCGTAGGTCTCCTCGATGAAATTGCGGCGGATGGACTGGTGATCCTGCTCCCGATCCCACATGCAACCGTCCGGTGCACGCAGGATCTCCATGATCCGCAGCAGATCGTTAAAATTATACTTCTCTTTTCTTTCAAAATCAACCATTTCAGCGCACTTCCTGCTATTTTAAATGTAAAATATTTGAAATTTTTTCACCTTTCGGCAAAAGCAGCATATCCTCGCGGTCAATCGCATGAAGCACCAGCAGCAACACACCATAAGCTACCACCGCAATTCCAATCACTGCCAATGTAATCAGCTTGTCAACCGCTGCGCCCGGCGCCGCATCCGTCACCCGCAACAGCAGGGTATGGCAGATATAGGTCGCAGCACCCATACCGGCGGTTGCCGCAAGCGGCCGTCCCACGGTCTTGCCGATGGGCGGCAGACTGTGCGACAGCCGGCTGATGTGGAACAGGTTGATCAGCGCAATCAGCCAGTAGCATACTGCTGTGCTGATAGGTGCGCCCGCGATATTGAGTTCGGGTATACCAATCAGATAATAGTCCCCAAAGATTTTGACCAACGCGCCGAGAAACATGGAGATCAGCGGCAGGTCGATGCGGCCAAAGGCCTGCAAAACCGCGTTCGTGATCGCGACCAACGCCACCGCGGGCACAGCAAAGCCGAGCAGTGCCATCAACTGCCCGCCAAGCTCAGTCCCTTCACTGTAAAACAGGCGCAGGATCGGCCCGGACAGCAGCAGGAACCCTGCACCCGCCGGCAGGGTGATAATCATAGTCAGGCGCAGCGTAGTCGCCATGGTTTTGGAAACCTTGGTGAAATTCTGCGCTGCCCGCGCGCTGGCAATAGTTGGCAGTACGCTGACCGCAAGCGCCGTGATCAGCGTCTGCGGCAAATTGAAAAAATTGACCGCATTGCCGGTATAGATTCCATAGGCAGTCGTTGCCTGCTCTGCCGTCATACCGACCGCCGGGCTTTGCAGCCGCGCCGAAATCAGCGCCACATCAATCAGATCGGTCAGGCTCATAACGGCCGAACTGATTGTGATCGGGATAGAAAGCGACAGCAGTGTTCTCGCCAGCTGGCCGGTCGGCCGAACGGTATCATTGAGCGTGTGTACCGTCTCGCTGCGCCGGCGGGTAATCGCTGCCTGTACCAGCATATACGCCGCAGCAACAGCTTCGCCGATCGTCACGCCGAGCACAGCCATTGCTGCGGTACGCGGATCGTCCATCCCCTGCTGCACGGCATACCAAGCCAAGCCAAGGCCGACAAACAGTTTGCCCATTGCCTCGATGACCTGCGAAACCGCGGTCGGCACCATGTTGGCGCGTCCTTGGTAATAGCCGCGGAACACTGCAAGGACGGCAACCATCAGCACGCTCGGTGCAATCGCCATAACTGCGAGCCGCGCATCCGGATTCCTGATCCAGCCAGCGAACATATCTGCGCCGTACAACATAACAACCGTTGCCAGCGCACCGATCGGGATGAAAATCCCGGCCGCCACGCGAACGATCCGCCGCACCTCGCGTTCCCGCCCGTAGGCAGTCGCCTCTGCTACCATCTTGGACAGCGCCGCAGGCAATCCGACCGTCGATATTACCAGCATAGCTGAATAGATACGGTAAGCCGCACTGAACAGCCCAAACGCCGGAGAGCTTTCCCCGCCGATCAGGTTTTGAAGCGGGATCTGGAAGAACGCACCGATCACCTTAACGACCAGGCTCGCCACCATCAGGATGACCGCACCCTGCACAAAATTCTGCTTTTTTCGCTGCAAACGCTACACGCCCTTTGTAATTACTGATTCTACGGTATGGCAGGACGCGGGGAAATATGCGCTCACAGCGCGCCGCCGCAGCCCGAGCAGAACGAATCCTCGCGGCTGCACGCCTTGCCGCAGTGCGGACACACCACGACCGACCGCATCCCCGCCAGTTCCTCCCGCAGGGCTGCGATCTTTTCCTGCTTGGCATCCACTGCGGCGATTTTCTCGTCCATCTCGTCATTTGAGATCTCAGCGCCGCGGTGCAGATCGTATACCATCCGGCCGATCTCCTTGTAGAGCACCTCACACTCCGTGTTCAGATCAAAAATCTGCAGGTTGAGGCGGGTTGCGCTTGCCAGCTCGGTTGCTTTTTTGCCCGCAGCGTCTGCTGCGCGCCCGGCCGCCTGGCTGGTCTTATCCGCCATTACCTTGATCTTATCCAGAAACGACTGTACCTTTGCGTCCATTGTCCATCGCTCCTTCCGGCGGAACGCGCCCGCCCAATTTTGGGTTCATTATACTGCATGCCCATGCAAAAAGCAAGCATACGCCATTTATCCGATAAATTCGTGCAGGACGGATTCCTTCGGGATCCAGTCCGCATAGTCGATCGGCGCAACCTGGCCGAGCACCTCGCCTACCGGCGCAAGATCTGCTCCTGCGAGTTCGCCCGCATGCAGACGCAGCTGCGGCTCAAGACAGGTCAGCAGGATATTCAGCTCATACGGCAAAAAAGTGTCCACAGTCAGATTGGCCTGCCCCCGGTATGGGGAGATATACAGCCGCTCGCCGCGGCGCACTGAATTCCACTGGCGGATGGTTTCCTCGACCGGGGAGTTGCGGAACAGGCTGTCCCGCATGGCGCGGCGCAGAAAGCGCAGCATATACGGCTCGATCCGCGGGCCCACCTCGGGAACGACCGCGCTCGCGACCGACAGGTATACGCTGGTCGCCGCGTGCGCCAGATCGCCCATGATGACCGGGTTGAACGAATGGATGCCCTCGATCAGCACGACCTCGTCCGGATCCAGCCGCAGGGCGCGCGCCTCCGGGATAGAGGTCCGCGTTTCAAAGTCAAACCGCGGCAGCGCGATCTCCTCCCCCGCCGCGAGCTGTGCCAGATGGTGGCTGAGCAAGGGCAGGTTCATGCACTCCGGGCTTTCCAGATCAGGCACGCCGTTTTCCGGATCGGGCGGGATCTCGTAGGTGCCGACCGTGCGGTAATAATCGTCCATCGAGATCATCTCCGCATGGATGCCGCGCTGCTCGAGCGCGCGGGCGAGGCGGTCATTGGTCGTGGTCTTGCCCGAGGACGACGGCCCATTGAGCAGCACAATGGGCCTGCTGACGCTGTTCTCTGCGATCTCGTCCGCTACCTGTTCTACCTGATCGTGGTATTGCTGCTCACACTCCCCAATAAACGCCGCCGCGTCATACCGCGCGCGGTGGTTGATGTATTTCAGGGTGTATTCCGCCATGGCGTTCCCTCCTCATTGCCTGGGAAAAAGAAGTTTGCGTTTGCCGCCGCTCAGCCGGTCTGCAGCGCGGATGTACTCGAGCGGGTACTTGGGGTTGTTCGTCCGCTCGATCCAGCCGGTAGCCCGGTCGACGCGTTTGGACACGCCGCCCGCGCCGAGCGACAGGATGGTCTGGAGTTCCTCCATCATGGTCACATTGTAAAAGCATTCGGTATCCGGCTTGCACCAGCCGACGTTTTCAAACCCGCCCGCGGTGAATTTCTGCCGGTACAGGTAGTACGGGCCGTAGCCTGCCGTTTGCAGCGCGTGCGACGCGCCGTCCAGCATGCGCGATACCGTCTCGCGCTGCGCAGAAGCCGCCGCTTTGTCGGTCAGGTCCGCGCCGCGTTTGATTGCCAGCGTGTGCACGGTGATGTTCTCCGGCGCAAGGCCGGTCAGGGTATCGACCGTGCGGGCAAAGGTCTCGGCCGTGTCGCCGGCAAGTCCAGCGATCACATCCATGTTGATCTCGCGGAAGCCCGCCTGCCGCGCCTCGCCGTAGGCACGCAGCACGTCCGCCGCCGCGTGCCGCCGCCCGATGGCGGCGAGCACCTTGTCGTCCATGGACTGCGGGTTGATGCTCACGCGGCCCACGCCTGCCGCGCGCAGCGCACGCAGCTTGCCCGGTGTGATGGTATCCGGACGCCCCGCTTCCACAGTATATTCACGAAGACGGGAAAAATCAAAGTTTTGTTCCAGCGTATCCAGCAGGCGCGCCAGCTGCTGCTCGGAGAGCGTCGTCGGCGTGCCGCCGCCGATGTACACGCTCTGCACCCGCTTGCCCGCCTCGCGCACGAGTGCGGCGGTATCCGCGATCTCGCGGCACAGGGTGTCCAGATATGGCTCGATCAGATGGCCGGACTGCGCGGTCGTAGAAGACACGAACGAGCAATAATAGCACCGCGACGGACAGAACGGGATGCCTACATAGAGCGAAATATCGTCCGGCCCGATGTCCTTGTCCAGTTCCATCGCGGTCGCGGCAGCGCGGATGGTGAGTGCGGTGCGCTCGGGCGACACATAAAAGTGCTCGCGCAGGTATGCCGCCGCTTCGCCGCGGCTCATGCCGCGCTCGATCAGGCCGCGCGCAAGCTTTGCCGGGCGCACGCCGGTCAGGCTGCCCCACACGGGCGGCTGCGCAAGCGAAGGCGCCACCGCGTCATACACGGTCATTTTGACCAGCTCGGTGACGGTGCGCTTGTGATCGAGCGGCGCCAGCCCTGCGACCCGTGCGCGGCGTTCGCTCTCATGCGTCACACCGCCGATGCAGGCGACGGCGCGGCCGACGGCCTCGCCCCCTTGCTCGGAAAGCAGGCTGCGGCACCAGTCACCGTCCTCCCCCACCGCGTCCGCGCGCGTGAGATTCGCGGTCGGCAGCAGATGGAACAGCATTTCCTCGACCGCATGCTTGAGATCATGCCCTTCCAGTGTATAAATCATCGTTTCCCAACCGCCTGCAGCATATACGGATTAGCGGCACGTTCTTCATTCAGCGTGGAAAGGCCCTCATGCCCAGGCATGACCTTATAGTCGCCCGCGAGGTCATGCAGGCGCTTCAGCGATTGGAGCATCTGGCCGAAATCGCCGCCGTCCATATCGCAGCGGCCGCATTCGTGGCGGAACAGCGTGTCCCCTGTGAACAGGCAGTCCTCAATGCGGATAACCGACGAACCGGGCGTGTGGCCCGGGGTGCTCATATAGGATGCGGTCAGGCCGCCGAAGGTCACCTCGGTTCCTTCCTTCGCTACGATATCCGGCTGATCCTCCACATAGGTGCGCGCGAACATGCCGAACTGCCCCATATTTTCACGCTTGAGCAGCCACAGGTCGCCCTCCGGTACGACAAATTTTGCCCCGGTCTTCTGCAGCACCTCATGCGCGGCAAGGATATGGTCGAAATGCGCGTGCGTCAGCAGGACATATTTCACTGTCAGCGATTCCTGTCCGACAGCCATCAGGATCGAGCGCGCGTTGTCGCCCGGGTCGATCACTACGGCGTCCCGGGTGTTTTCATCGTATACAATATAGCAATTTGTGGCCACAACGCCCACGCAAAGCTGCATGATTTTCATAATCTGTCTCCTTTTCCTCACCGCATCTGCGCGGTGTCCATCCACAGTGTGACCGGCCCGTCATTGAGCAGGTCAACCTTCATATCCGCGCCGAACTCGCCGGTCTCGACCGGCAGGCCGCTCTCGCGGCAGCGCGTGATAAACGCTTCATACAGCGGGATTGCGGTCTCCGGGCGCGCGGCGGCAGTGAAGCTCGGCCGGTTGCCCTTTTTGCAGTCCCCGTACAGCGTAAACTGCGACACGACCAGGATGCCGCCGCCTACATCCGCAAGCGAACGGTTCATCTTGTCGTTTTCATCCGTGAATACACGCAGTTTCACCGTCTTATCCGCGAGATAAACCGCATCTTCTGTGGTATCCCCGTCCGTAATGCCGAGCAGCACCAGAAAGCCCTGCCCGATCTTGCCGTGCACCGTTCCGTCAATCGTCACCGACGCATGTGCCACACGCTGAATGAGTGCCCTCATAATTTGTTCTCCATTCCCAGCCCGCGCACTCTGTGCGCGGCATAAAATCAGCCGCTGCTTGCAGCGGCCATCCACAGGTGCAGGCGGCTCTGCCGCCGAGCACCTTGTTCCCGCCCGCAGGCGACCGCGCATCACGCGCGGCTTCTAACAGAAAAATGCCGCAAAGCGGCATTTTTCATAAAAACCGGGAGCATGTATCACGGTTTTTATTCCTCTAAAAGCGAAAAAGTTTCGCTTGTCGGAACTTTTTCGCGTCCCGGGATGCATCCGCGGCTATGCCGCGGTGCGTCCTCCTCGATTGCGGCTGTACGCCGCAATCGAAATTTTCAGTTTGTGTCTACCGTACGCGTCACATCCACCACGCCCTTGATCGACCGCAGCCG
>ERZ1643250.1119-NODE-1119-length-24572-cov-5.155362_pt1 | contig 24572 bp, 24 predicted proteins | sample MGYA00579262_ERZ1643250 | MGnify/ENA primary metagenome ERZ1643250 (study PRJEB29033, sample SAMEA4952265) | chicken gut metagenome | biome: Broiler Chicken; feature: Gastrointestinal Tract; material: Caecum | place: Ireland | collected 2018 | study: Broiler... | reverse complement strand
TTAGTTTTCCTTCTGTGCAGCCTTGACCTCGGCCATCTTCATGGCGCGGACCTTCAGCGGCAGTCCGAACAGGGTAATGAAGCCGTCGGCGTCATGGTGATCGTACAGATCTCCTGTCGTAAAGGAAGCCAGAGACTCATTGTACAGAGAGTAGGGAGAGGTGGTTCCGGCCTTGATGATGTTGCCCTTGTAGAGCTTGAACTTCACTTCTCCGGTCACGTACTCCTGGGTTACTTCCATAAATGCCTGAATGGCTTCCCGGAGCGGAGTGAACCATTTGCCTTCGTACACGATCTGCGCGAACTTGTTGCCCAGGTCTTTCTTTGTCTCCATGGTGGCGCGGTCCAGAACGAGCTCTTCCAGCTGACGGTGAGCCTCCATCAGAATGGTTCCGCCCGGTGTCTCATAGACGCCGCGGGACTTCATGCCGACTACGCGGTTCTCTACGATATCGACGATGCCGATGCCGTGCTTGCCGCCCAGTACGTTCAGCTCACGGATAATATCGGATACCTTCATCTTCTTTCCATTGATGGAGGTGGGAACGCCCTTTTCAAAGGTCATGGTCACATATTCGCCCTCATCGGGAGCCTTCTCAGGCGTTACGCTCAGAACGAGAAGATGCTCGTAATTCGGCTCGTTGGCCGGGTCCTCAAGCTCCAGTCCCTCGTGGCTGATGTGCCAGAGGTTGCGGTCGCGGCTGTAGCTGGAGTCTGTGGAGAAGGGAAGGTGGATGCCGTGCTTCTCGCAGTAGGCGATCTCGTCCTCACGGGACTGCATGGTCCAGATGTCGGTCATCCTCCAGGGAGCGATAATCTTGATATCGGGAGCCAGGGCCTTGATGCCAAGCTCAAAACGGATCTGGTCGTTGCCCTTTCCGGTAGCGCCGTGGCAGATGGCGACAGCGCCTTCTTTTCTGGCGATCTCAACCAGCTTTTTAGCGATAGCCGGACGCGCCATGGAGGTACCCAGCAGGTATTTGTTCTCATATACGGCGTCAGCCTTTACGCAGGGCATAATGTAGTTATCGGCGAAATCATCTACCAGATCTTCGATGTATAATTTGGAAGCGCCGGACAGCTTTGCTCTCTCGTCAAGTCCTTCCAGCTCATTTCCCTGGCCGCAGTCGATGCAGCAGCAGATAACCTCATAGTCAAAATGTTCTTTCAGCCACGGAATGATGGCTGTGGTGTCCAGTCCGCCGGAATAGGCGAGTACGACTTTTTCTTTCATGATAAGTTCCTCCTCGGTATTTCATCAGCGCAGCAGAGACGGATGTCATACGGCGCGTATTTTCACTGAACATAAATATACATCATCCCGCAGGAAGTTGCAAGTGAAATTTTATACATATTTATAAAATTGAAACAGGGTATTGTTGTTTAATATGCAGATTCGGAATGAATAATATGCAATAATAGTGAATAAATATAAAATCAAACAAAGAATTCTGGCTGACGCGGACCGGCAGATTCGCAGGGACGGAGTTCCGGGTCATTACTCATCAAGAAGACGGCTAAGCAGCGCCTCCCGGTGGTTCAGAAACAGCTCTGTTACCTGATAGCATTCCGTCTCCTCGTAAGCGCAGGGATGGACATGCCCTTCGTCAAAAGACAGAATCTGGGCATCCGGAGTACCCAGCAGAATGGGGGAGTGGGACGCAATGAGAAACTGAGAGCCCTGAGCGGCCATTTTTACGATCTGAATCAGCAGGGTGAGCTGCCGCTGGGGTGACAGGGCGGCCTCCGGCTCGTCCATGATGTAAAGTCCCGGCCCCTCAAAGGACAGAAAATAGGAGAGAAAGCTCTCGCCGTGGGACTGTTCGTGAAAGGATTTCCCGCCGTAGCGTGCATAATAAATATCCTTTGGCTTGCCGTCTCTGTAATCCTCCGCCTTGGTGGCTACGTTAAAGAAGCTCTCCGCCCGGAAAAAATAGCTGGACGCCGGACGGCGGAAGCCTTTGGAAAAAGTAAGGGCTGTGCAGAGCTCCGACACGTCATCGTAAGTGGAAAAACGGTAGTTCAGAGTGCCGCCCTCCGGGTTGAAACCGTAGCCGACGGCGATGGCCTCCAGAAGGGTGGATTTTCCCGTGCCATTTTCCCCCACAAAAAAAGTAATGTTTTTGGAGAATGAGAGGTCTGTCAGCCCGGACAGGGCCGTGATGCGGTGAAGATAGGAATGTTCGGGAATTTTGTTCCAGTCGATCCGGAGAGCGCGGATGAAGCGGTTTTCAAACATAACAGGCGGTTTCCTTTCGGGCTTGAGAATGCTGATTGGTATATGATAAATTATTATAGTCAATTTCGGGAAAGCTTTCAATGATTTCAACTTTCAAGTCAAACATATCTTTCATTGGCATATTTTCCATTGTCCGCGGGATTCTGCTAAAAGAGCTGGTCTGGATGATTTTACAGAATATGATAATTTTTACTTTACCAATGGATATTTCTATGCTTAAATAATAGATATCAGATGATAGAAGGAGGACTCCCTTGCTTCACGAAACAATGTGTGCGGAGCGCCAGCGGCTGGAACGGGAGATTGTGTCTCTCCAGGCCAGGCTGAAGGAGCTGCCGGAAGGAAAGCTTGTCTGTGTCCGCAATGGCTGTTATACCAAATGGTACCGAAGTGATCGCCATGATTCTGTATACATACCTAAAAGGGAAAAAGCATTTGCGGAGCAGCTGGCTGTAAAAAAGTATTTACAGATGCGGCTGAAGGAGCTGCTGCAGGAACAAAGAGCAATTGATTTCTATTTGAGGCATCATAATTCTGATGCCGGCTATGCGGAACACTTACTTTCTGAGAATTCTTTATATTCAGAACTTCTTTCGCCCTATTTTACTCCCGAATCACAGGAACTTCAAAAATGGATGGCGCAGCCTTACGAAAGCAATCCGGCTTATCCGGAGCAGCGTATTCATAAGACGAGTGCAGGTATTTTTGTGCGTTCCAAATCAGAAGCGCTGATTGCCATGCTTCTTTATATGAATAAAATTCCATTCCGCTACGAGTGTGCGCTTTCTCTGGGAAATGTTACAGTGTTTCCGGATTTTACCATCCGCCATCCCCACACCGGGCAGTTTTTCTATTGGGAACATTTCGGAATGATGGACAGTTCCGTTTATGCAAAAAATGCTTTTCAAAGCTTCAGCTCTATACGGAGCATGGAATTGTACCATCTATACAGCTTCTTACTACATATGAGACAAAAGAGCATCCGCTGGATTCTGCCGCTGCAGAAAATCTTATCAAGTCATACTTTCTGTAAAGATGGAAAGCGCATACGCTTTGCCCGCTGAGAATACCGTATCTGGATATATACAGTTTTTTTCTGCCATGCGCTCCAAAATCACCGGTATCAGGACCAGTTACTGTTTTTCTTGTTCAATATCAGACATGGATTGGACATATAGAGAAAAGTAGTTTGTTATGTCCAAAATTTATTTTATTGTTGGATGTAAACAACGTATTTTCTTGTATATGTAAAATAAGAGCGCTGCGCAGTTGAATTGGCAGGAAAACAGAGTTGTTTTACATTGAAATTGGATGATAGACACAAAATTTTTCGCATATATCCAACACCAGTCATCCGACATCCGCCCGGGACCAGTTCCGGACGGCTATGCCGCCGGAAGAAGAAATGTCATATAACACCGCTGCCACCAGAAATGTTTTCTTTACAATGCCGGCTTGAAAAAGTATACTGAAAACAAGAGGTGTTGCAGCATGATGGAACAGCTGAGTTTATTTGACGATCGGGAGAGAACGGCCCCTCTGGCGAGCCGCCTCCGCCCGGAGAGTCTGGACGAATATGTGGGACAGAAGCATCTGGTGGGACCGGGAAAGATCCTGCGCCAGCTCATTGAGCGGGATCAGATTTCTTCCATGATCTTCTGGGGGCCGCCCGGTGTGGGAAAGACCACGCTTGCCCGGATTATTGCCCGGCAGACCAGAGCGGAATTTGTGGAATTCAGCGCAGTGACCAGCGGTATCAAGGAAGTGAAAGAGGTCATGGCCCAGGCGGAGCAGAACCGCCGCCTCGGCATCCGAACTCTTCTTTTCGCGGACGAGATACACCGGTTTAACAAGGCCCAGCAGGATGCCTTTCTTCCTTATGTGGAAAAGGGCAGTATCATTCTTGTGGGAGCCACTACGGAAAATCCCTCTTTTGAGATCAATTCCGCTCTGCTGTCCCGGTGCAAGGTGTTTATCCTGAAGGCGCTGGAGGAAAGCGATCTTCTGGAGCTTCTGCACCATGCTCTGAGCAGCTCGAAGGGGTATGGAACCATGAAGATCTCCATCGGGGAGGAGGACCTTGGCGCCATTGCCCGTTTTGCCAATGGGGATGCCAGAACTGCCCTGAATACGCTGGAGATGGCGGTGCTGAATGGGAGAATGGACGAGAATGCGGTGCTCTGCGTGGACAAAGAGATTCTCTCCCAGTGTATGAACCGCCGCTCCCTTTTGTATGACAAGAATGGGGAAGAGCATTACAACCTGATCTCAGCTCTCCACAAATCCATGCGCAACAGCGACCCGGACGCGGCAGTCTATTGGATGTACCGGATGCTGGACGGCGGAGAGGACCCGCTTTATATTGCCAGGCGGCTGATTCGTTTTGCCAGCGAGGATGTGGGTATGGCAGATTCAAACGCGCTTCCGCTTGCAGTGTCTGTATATCAGGCCTGCCATTTCCTGGGGATGCCGGAGTGCGACGTGCATCTGGCCCACGCGGCAGTCTATCTGTCCATGGCGCCCAAGTCCAACGCCCTTTATACGGCCTGTCTGGACTGTAAGAAGGATATCCGGGAGAAGCCCGGGGCTCCGGTGCCCCTGCAGATTCGGAACGCTCCTACGCAGCTGATGCAGGATCTGCACTACGGGGAGGGATATATTTACGCCCATGATACAAAGGAAAAGCTCAGCCGTATGAAATGCCTGCCGGAGGAGCTTGCGGGAAGAAGATATTACCAGCCCACGGAGGAAGGCGCGGAGGCCGCGGTGAAACGGCGGCTGGAAGAGATTCTGTGCTGGAAGGAAGAGACGCCGGACGGGGCGGATCAGGACGGCGGAAAAGAATAAAGGAATGGAATAAAGAGAGGTACGGCAGATGGAGGAGAAGGAGCTGTCACAGAACAGGGAGGTACAAAAAGGAAATTCCGGTCCGGAGGAACACAGGGAGAGACTGCAGAGACAGCAGAAAAAGCGGAAGAAAAGAAGAAAGCCTCAGAGCAGGCGGTCACGTAAGGCACAGCGGAAGAGAAAACGGATGCTTCTGCTGCTGGGGGAAGCGGCAGCGGTTCTGATTCTGTTTCTCATGCTTTTTGCAGTCATTTTCAGGGGCTGCGGAGACGGAAACGCGGTGGAGCCTGCGGCCGTCATACAGGGGGCCGGCATGCAGAATCTGGAGCTGTTCCGCCAGGCCACGTCGGAAGTGATGGCAGAGGAAACGGAAGAGGAAGAGGAGAGGGTCAGCACTGTAAAGGTCATAGATACAGAGACCGATGAGGTGACGCTTGGAATCGATGTTTCCGAGTATCAGGGAAATATCGACTGGTCCCAGGCGGCGGAAGGCCAGGATTTCGTGATGGTCCGGGTGGGATACCGAAGCTCGGAGACAGGAGAAATCACAGAAGATGCCTGTGCCAGGTATAATCTTCAGGAAGCCGGAGCGCAGGGACTCTATCTGGGAGCCTATTTCTTTTCCACAGCAGTTTCGGAAGAGGAGGCCAGAGAAGAGGCCGGCTGGGTCTGCGATCTGCTGGACGGTTATTCCATCACCTATCCGGTGGCCTATAACTGCGAGGGCTTTCAGAATCCGGACAGCCGCCAGTATCAGCTGACCATAGAGGAACGGTCCCGGATCGCCCAGGCTTTCCTGGATGAGGTGGAATCACGGGGATATACGGGAATGTTTTACGCGGCCCGCAATGAGCTTCAGGGGAACCAGCTCTGGGATGCGGATACTCTGGAGCTGAAGTACCGGATCTGGGTGGCCCAGTACGGAATCGGAGACTATCCGGATACGGAACGGCCGGAATATTCCGGAGAGCATGTGATGTGGCAGTATACAAATGAGGGAACTGTGGCAGGCATCGACGGAGGAGTGGACCGGAATGTGGCCTACTTTGGATACAGTGAGGCGGCGGAGCCCAAAGCGGCAGGAACGGCCCGGCGGGTAGAAGCCGATCCGGAGGTGGGAGTGGACTTTACCGAAGTGGAAGAACAGGTGACGGCCAAGGAGCTGGCCAATCTCCGGAGCACCATGGATCAGGGAGACGACAGTAATGTGGTCACTCAGCTTCGAAACGGGGAGACGGCTCTGCGTACCGGGACAGGAAACAATGGATGGTCCAGACTGGAGTATAACGGTCAGACTCTCTATGCAGTCTCCAGTCTGCTGACTACGGATTTGAGCTACACGCCTCCTGCGGAAGAGCCGGAAAGCGAATTTAAGACAAAATTTACCACAGTGTCCGAGCAGGTGACAGCCAAGGAGGTGACGAATCTGCGGAACCGTCCCAGTGTGGAGGAGCCTTCCCAGGTCATCGCCCAGCTGTATAATGGCGAAGTCATCACCCGCACGGGAGTCTCTGATGTGGGCTGGTCCCGGGTGGAATACAACGGGCAGACGCTGTACTGCATCAGCAGCTATCTGCAGACAGTAGAATAAGATGCGGTAGAATCAAATCAGAAGCAGGAACAGAGCAGTTCACATCCGTCCCAGGTCTTAACGGCCGGGATGGATGTGAATTTTTATGTAAAAATTCAATTTGTGCTTGCATAATATACATTAAAATGATAATATATCCACTAAACATGAATATTTATGCGAATATAGCGAAAAACACTTGAAAAGCCGTTCAAACAGGTTTAGAATGGAACGGAAATCTTGGACAAAGGCAGGGAAAAATTATGATTAAAGCAGGAATTATCGGAGCTACCGGATATGCGGGAGGAGAGCTGGTGCGCATCCTTACAGGACACAGGGATGTGGAAATCTGCTGGTATGGCTCCAGAAGCTACATAGATAAGAAGTACGCGGAAGTCTATCAGAATATGTTTCAAATCGTAGACGCCAAATGTATGGATGACAATATGGACGAGCTTTCCAGAGAGGCGGACGTGATCTTTACAGCCACGCCCCAGGGCTTTTGCGCTTCTCTGGTAAATGAGGAGATTCTCTCCAGAACAAAGATTGTGGATCTGAGCGCGGATTTCCGGATCAAAGATGTGGATACCTATGAAGAATGGTACAAGATCAAGCATCCCTCTCCTCAGTTTATTCCGGAAGCAGTCTACGGACTCTGCGAAATCAACCGGGAAGCGGTGAAGAAGGCCCGTCTCGTGGCAAATCCGGGCTGTTACCCCACCTGCACCACGCTTTCCATTTATCCTCTTTTGAAGGAAGGGCTGATCGACCCTGCTACCATTATCGTGGATGCCAAATCCGGAACCTCCGGAGCAGGCAGGGGCGCAAAGGTGGACAATCTCTATTGCGAAGTGAATGAGAATATCAAGGCTTACGGAGTCGCCACGCACCGCCATACGCCGGAGATTGAAGAGCAGCTGGGATACGCGGCGGGCTGTCCGGTACTTATCAATTTTACGCCTCATCTGGTACCCATGAACCGGGGAATTCTCATCACGGCTTACGCCTCTCTGAAAAAGGAAGTTTCTTATGAAGAGGTAAAGGCTGTCTACGATAAATATTATGATTCGGAGAAATTTGTGCGCGTACTGGAAAAGGATGTATGCCCTCAGACAAAATGGGTGGAAGGCAGCAACTATGTGGATGTGAATTTCAAAATCGATCCCCGCACCAGGCGCGTGATTATGATGGGAGCCATGGACAACCTGGTAAAGGGAGCGGCCGGACAGGCCGTGCAGAACATGAATCTGATGTTCGGCCTGAAGGAGAGCGAGGGACTGGAGCTGGTCCCCATGTTCCCGTAAAGCCGGGCCGGAAAGGACGAAAAAAATGACTGTACGTACGATGACCATAGAAGATTTTGACCAGGTGCATGCCCTGTGGATGACTATCAGCGGCTTTGCCATCCGAAGCATCGATGATTCCCGGGAAGGCGTAGAGCGCTTCCTGCGCCGGAATCCCACCACCAGCGTGGTGGCGGAAGAAGACGGAAAGATTGTGGGAAGCATTCTCTGCGGCCATGACGGGCGGAGAGGCTGTCTGTACCATGTGTGCGTTCATAAGGACTACCGGATGCGCGGTATCGGAAAGGCCATGGTAGTGTATGCCATGAACGCGCTGAAGGCGGAGGAGATCAGCAAGGTTTCCCTGATAGCCTTCACGAGAAACGATATCGGAAACGCGTTCTGGAACCGGATTGGCTGGACCAGGCGCCTGGATTTGAATTATTATGATTTTACGCTGAATGAGAAAAACATTACGGAGTTTAATAAATAGTTTTGTGCTGATACCAATGTCAAACACAAGAATCAGGAAAAAGGCGGAAAAGAATTATGAGTGAGAAGAAGATTACAAGAATCGAAGGAGGCGTGACTGCGGCGGAGGGCTTTGAGGCAGCTGCCGCGGCGGCCGGAATCAAATACCAGGGCCGGGATGATATGGCTCTGATTTACAGCGGAATTCCCTGCCGGGCAGCAGGAACCTTTACCACCAATGTGGTGAAGGCGGCTCCCGTGAAATGGGATCAGAAGATTGTGGCGGAGGCGCCTTACGTACAGGCTGTGGTTGTAAATTCGGGAATCGCCAACGCCTGTACGGGAGGGTTACGGTTACTGTAAGGAGACAGCGGAAGAGGCTGCGAAGGTGCTTGGCGTGCCGGAGACGGCAGTGCTGGTGGCTTCCACAGGCGTCATCGGCATGCAGCTTCCCATGGACCGGCTGAAAAAGGGTATTTCCCTTCTGAAGGAAGCAAAGGGAGAAGGCGCGGAAAAAGGCACTGCGGCGGCGAAAGCCATCATGACTACGGATACGATCCATAAGGAGATCGCCGTACAGGTGGAGCTGGGAGGAAAGACGGTGACTATCGGCGGTATGTGCAAGGGTTCCGGCATGATTCATCCGAATATGTGCACGATGCTGGCCTTCGTGACCACCGACGCGGCCATTTCAAAGGAAATGCTGCAGCGGGCAGTCAGCGCGGATGTGAAGGACACCTACAACATGATTTCCGTGGACGGAGACACCTCTACCAACGACACTCTGCTGGTGCTGGCCAACGGTCTGGCGGGCAATCCGGAGATCACGGAGGAAAATGAGGATTACCGGACTTTTGCCGCGGCCCTGAATGAGGTGAATACCTATCTGGCAAAAAAGATGGCGGGAGACGGGGAAGGAGCTACAGCTCTTTTCGAGGTGAAGATCGTGGGAGCCGAGAGCAAGGAGCAGGCGGTGACCCTGAGTAAATCCGTGGTGACCTCCAGTCTGGTGAAGGCGGCCATCTACGGCCATGACGCCAACTGGGGACGGATTCTTTGCGCCATGGGCTATTCCGGCGCCCAGTTTGATCCGGAGAAGGTGGATCTGTTTTTTGAGAGCGCCGCGGGACGCATCCAGATCATTGAAAACGGAGTGGCGGTGGATTACAGCGAAGAGGAGGCCACCCGGATTCTCTCCGAGCCGGAGGTGACAGCCATTGCGGATGTGAAAATGGGAACGGCTTCGGCTGTGGCCTGGGGCTGCGACCTGACCTATGATTATGTGAAGATTAACGCGGATTACCGCTCCTGATAAAGGGAATGGGAAGCGTGTCGGATAAGAGCTGAGAGGAGTACGAAAAATGAGCAGAGAAGAAGAAATGCAGACCTATCTGGAAAAGGCCAAGGTGCTGGTAGAAGCGCTTCCCTACATCCAGAGATTTAACCGGAAAATCATTGTAGTAAAATACGGAGGCAGCGCCATGGTGGACGAGTCTCTGAAGCGCAGCGTGATTCAGGATGTGACCCTTTTGAAGCTGGTAGGCTTCAAGCCCATCATTGTCCACGGCGGAGGAAAGGAAATCAGCCGCTGGGTCGGTAAGGTGGGAATGGAGCCCCACTTCATTAATGGCCTGCGGGTGACGGATGAGGAGACCATGGAGATCGCCGAGATGGTGCTGGGCAAGGTGGGAAAGAGCCTGGTGCAGCTGGTGGAAGAGCTGGGCGTGAAGGCGGTCAGCATCAGCGGAAAGGACGGCGGCCTGCTTCAGGTGGAAAAGAAGTATTCGAACGGACAGGACATCGGTTACGTCGGCGAGATTACAGAGGTTCAGCCGAAAATCCTGTATGATCTGCTGGAAAAGGATTTTCTTCCGATCGTGTGCCCGGTAGGGCTTGACAGGGAGTTCCGCACTTATAATATCAACGCGGACGACGCGGCCTGCGCCATTGCACGGGCGGTTCACGCGGAGAAGCTGGCCTTCCTGACAGATATCGAGGGTGTGCGCCGGGACCCGGAGGACCCGTCCACGCTGATTTCCGAGCTCCATGTGGCAGAGGCGAAAAAGCTGATTGCAGGCGGCAATATCGGCGGCGGCATGCTGCCCAAGCTGAACAACTGCATTGACGCCATCGAGAACGGCGTGTCCAGAGTCCATATCCTAGATGGACGGATCGCCCACTGCCTGCTTTTGGAAATCTTTACGAACAAAGGAATCGGAACAGCGATTTTAAGCGAAGGAGAGACCAATTATTATGATGGAGAATAAAGAACAGATTATGGAACAGGCCGAAGAGGCCGTCCTTCACACCTATAACCGGTATCCGGTGGTGCTGGATCACGGAGAGGGCGTCTACCTTTACGATACGGAAGGAAAGAAATATCTGGATTTTGCGGCCGGAATCGCGGTCCAGGCCCTGGGCTACCACTATCCGGGCTATGACGAGGCCCTGAAAGCCCAGATCGACAAGCTGATGCACACCTCGAATCTTTATTACAATGAACCTGCGGCCCGGGCGGCGGAGAAGCTGGTATCCTTAAGCGGCATGAGCAAGGTCTTCTTTACCAACAGCGGAACCGAGGCCATCGAGGGAGCCCTGAAGGCGGCCCGGAAATATACCTACGCGAAGGGAAGGACGGACGCTTATGAGATCATTGCCATGAACCATTCCTTCCATGGAAGAAGCATGGGAGCCCTGTCCGTGACCGGAAACGAACATTACCAGATTCCGTTCCGCCCTCTGGTGGGCGGCATCCGTTTCGCGGATTACAACGATCTGGAGAGCGTGAAAGCACAGTTCAGTGAGCATACCTGCGCGGTGATTCTGGAGACAGTCCAGGGAGAGGGAGGCATCTACCCGGCCACGGAGGAATTCTTAAAAGGGGTGAAGGCGCTCTGCGAGGAGCATGACGCCCTTCTGATTCTGGATGAGATTCAGTGCGGCATGGGACGTACCGGACATCTGTTTGCATGGCAGGAGTATGGTGTCAGGCCGAATATCATGACCTGCGCCAAGGCTCTGGGCTGCGGCGTTCCGGTAGGAGCCTTCCTGCTGGATGAGAAGACGGCTGCGGCCTCTCTGGCTCCCGGAGATCACGGAACGACCTATGGCGGAAACCCCTTTGTATGCGCGGCTGTGTCCAAGGTTCTGGATATCTTTGAGCAGGACCATATTGTGGAGCATGTGCGGCAGGTGGGCGCGTATCTGGAAGAGAAGCTTGACGGCCTCGTAAAGAAATATGATTTTATCGCGGAGCGCCGTGGAAAGGGCCTGATTCAGGGTCTGGAAATCCAGGGTAGACCCGTGAATGAGATTGTGTTAAAATCATTGGAAGAGGGTCTTCTGGTGATTACGGCAGGCAGCAATGTACTTCGTCTGGTGCCGCCGCTGGTGATCACGGAGGCTCATGTGGATGAGATGCTGGAGAAGCTGGAAAAAGCCTTTGCCTGACGGCTTTTTTGGTACGGGCAGAGCGGCCCTTCCGGGATTCCCGGCCGGGTTTTGCAATGTTTCCAGCCTGGAAGTACAGAGATTAGAAAGGATCTTTCATGAGACATAAGATTTACCGGAGAGCAGCGGCTATCTTTGTAGTGCTGCTGGTGTTTGCCCAGATGACGCAGGTGGCCTGGTCTTACCACAGAGAGCAGGTAGAAGCGGCCATGACCGGGCAGGATGCGGAACCGGAGAAGCTTACGCTCTGGTATACGGACGAAAAGCTGAGTCCGTATCTGGTGGAGGCCGCATCTGAGTTTGAAGAGCAGAATCATGTGGAAATTACGCTGCAGCTGGTGACGGCGGTAGATTATATTGAACACATCAATACGGCCAGTATTTCGGATCTGGGAGGTCCGGACCTTTTTATCACCTCCAGCGAGCTTTTGGAAAAAGCGCGTCTGGCAGGTATCACGGTAGAGAATGACAGCTTTACCGATCGGGAGCTGGAGATGTATTTTCCACGGCAGGCGCTGAGCGCAGCCTCCTGCGGCGGAGCGCTGATGGCATATCCGTTTTATTTTGAGACCTGCTGCCTCCTTTACAATAAGAATTATGTAGATACGGCGCCGGCCACCATCGATGACATTCTGGCCTACGCGGACAGCTATGAGGGAAGCGAAGAGACGGCGCAGGTGGAAAACATCTTCAAATGGAATGTGGCGGATATTTTCTCGAACTTTTTCTTCATTGCCAATTATGTGAATCTGGGAGGAGAGACCGGAGACGATCCCTCACAGGTACAGCTGATGGCGGATGAGGTGACGGCCTGCCTGCAGTATTACCAGAGCCTGAACGCGTTCTTTGCCATCGATGCGGAAGAAGTGACCACAGAGAATGTGATACAGGAATTTATCGACGGCAAGACCGTCTATACCATAGCGAAGACAGACGCCATTGCGCAGATTGACGCCGCGATTGCCGCACAGGCCGCGGAAGGCGAAACCTCAGAGGAAGAAGGCGCGGAAGGAGAAGCCTCAGAGACAGAGGATACTGAAGCAGAAGGATATTTCTACGGGATTGCTCAGGTTCCGGATTTGACCTCAGAACTGGCTACCAAGGGGCTTTCCGTCACGAACTCCGTGGTGGTGAATGCTTATTCCTCCCAGAGGGATCTGGCCAAAAGCTTTGCGCGCTATCTGACCTGCGACAAGGCAGGCGATTTGTATGCGCTGACAGGCAAGATGCCGGTGCGCCTGGATGTGGAGTATGAGAATCCGGAGATGACCGTGCTGCTGGAGCAGTATGAGAATTCCGTAGAGGTTCCGAAACTGACGGATCTGAGCAACTACTGGATTGAGATGGAGATTGCTTTTGCGAATATCTGGCAGGGCAGTGACGCCCAGACTGAGGCGGAGAGCGTGGCCCAGGAGATGATGGCGCAGCTTGGAACTCAGGAATAAGAGCCTTCGGGCTGAGTGAATGAAAATTCCAGTTATGGGAAAACTACTTTCAGCAATTGGAAAGACTGGAGGCAGCGGAACCATGATTGGAATTTTTATTGCATTGATTTCAGGAGCTCTGATGAGCGTTCAGGGTGTCTTTAACACAGAAGTGACGAAGGCCAGCAGCGTCTGGGTATCGGCCAGCTGGGTCCAGCTCTCGGCCCTTGTGACCTGTCTTGCGGTGTGGAGCGTGAAAGAGAGGGAAAATCTTCTGAATGTTTTTCAGGTAAGCCCAAAATACATGCTGCTGGGAGGCGTCATTGGAGCCTTCATCACCTTTACGGTTATCAAGAGCATGGAAAGCCTCGGACCGGCGAAAGCGGCCATGCTGATCGTGATTTCCCAGCTGATTGTGGCCTATCTTATTGAACTGTTCGGTATTTTCGGAGCTGAGAAAGCCGATTTTTCCTGGAGAAAGATGATAGGCATGGCTGTGGCCATTGCCGGAGTGGTTCTGTTCAAATGGGAGTAGAACGGGCAGGATGTTTTCCGGCACCGGCTGAAGCGCCGGCAGTCTGCTTCATGCTGAAAAATACAAAAACCGCTTGTAATCCTTCTCAAACTCCGTTACAATAAAACTGTTCTGTATCGGAGGGGCCTCATCAGAAGGAAAGGATGGGGAAAATGGGATACAGTTGGAAAACTGCTTTTTTATTCATGCTGCTTTTTACAGTCCTGTGTCTGGCCGGCTGCCGGGATACAGCTGTGCTGTATGACAGCAGCGGTGAGGAGACTGGAAATGTTCCGGCCGGTGAGACGGCAGATTCCGGCGAAGCGGCAGAGGAGGCAGCAGGTGAGACGGCTTCCAGAAAGACAGCGGAGAGCGTTATCTGTGTCTATGTCTGCGGAGAAGTGCATGCTCCCGGAGTCTATGAGCTTCCGGAGAGCGCCCGGGTTGTGGACGCTGTTGAAGCGGCAGGCGGAATGACGGAGGAAGCGTCGGATACCTGGCTGAATCTGGCGGAGCTTTTAAGTGACGGCCAGAAGATTGAGGTGCCGTCCGCGGAACGGGCGGAAGAGCTCCTGGAGGAGGAAAAGGAAGCGGAGAGCGGCCTGGTAAACCTGAATACAGCGTCGGCAGAGGAGCTGATGACGCTTACAGGAGTAGGAGAAGCCAAGGCCCGGGCGATCCTCGACTACCGGGAGGAGCATGGAGGGTTTCAGAAGCCGGAAGATTTGATGGAGATTCCGGGGATAAAAGAAGGCGTTTTTCAGAAAATCAAAGATCAGATTACAGTATAGCAGAGGCAGGAAGCATGGGAAAGAAAGTATTGGTAGTAGACGATGAGAAACTGATTGTAAAGGGACTGCGCTTTAGTCTGGAGCAGGAAGGGATGGAAGTAGACTGTGCTTACGACGGGGAGGAAGCCCTGGAGTACGCCAGAGCGAAGGAATACGATATTGTACTTCTGGACGTGATGCTTCCGAAGCTGGACGGCTTTGAGGTATGCCAGCAGATCCGTGAATTTTCCAATATGCCTATCATTATGCTGACAGCCAAAGGCGAGGATATGGATAAGATCCTGGGCCTGGAATACGGAGCGGACGACTATATTACGAAGCCCTTTAATATTCTGGAGATCAAGGCGAGGATCAAGGCGATTATGCGCCGTACCGGCCGGCCGGAAAAGGATCAGAAGAGCAGGGTGGTGGAGGCCGCGGATCTGAAGATGGATCTGGACAGCCGCCGTCTGTTTATCGGCGGCCGGGAGATCAATCTGACAGCCAAGGAATTCGATCTGCTGGAGCTTATGGCGCTCAATCCCGGAAAAGTATACAGCAGAGAGAACCTTCTGAATACAGTCTGGGGGTATGAATATCCCGGAGATGTGCGGACGGTAGATGTGCATATCCGCCGGCTGAGAGAAAAGATTGAGACAAATCCGAGTGAACCGAAATACGTTCATACCAAGTGGGGAGTTGGGTACTATTTCCAGGCATAGAATTGTTTTTACATATTTGAAAAGTCTGAAATTCCGGATTCTTCTGGTGCTTCTTGCGGCGGGGTGGATTCCCATGGCGCTGATGGCGGCCAGCCTTCTGAGCAGTTATCACAGCAGGGCTGTCTCCTCCAGAACTACGGAAGTGCAGAATCAGTGCAGAATACTGGCAAATCAGTTTATCAATTATCATTATCTGGATAACGCGTCTTCGGAGCTCATAGACGGCGAGCTGGCACAGCTGGCCGGCATGTATGACGGCCGGATTATTGTGGTCGATCAGAACTTCCGGGCTATCAAGGATACCTACGATCTGATTGAAGGCCGATACGTGGTATCAGAAGAGGTCATCCGCTGTTTCCAGGGAGAGACTACAAATCAGACCACGGCGGAGGGGTTTATAGAAATTACAGTGCCGGTCAAAAATAACGATACCACGGCCGCGGATGGAGAAAGCACGGGGAAAGACAACAGCTCTCCGGTACTGGGGGTACTGCTGGTCAGTATGTCTACAGACAGCATCAAGGTCAATGTGGAAGCCCTGACAGGAAATGCGGCTGTATTCTTCCTGGTGTACGGAATTCTGGTGACGGCTCTGGCGATTCTGTTTTCTCATCTGCTGGTACGTCCGGTTGACAGGGTGAGATCAGAACTCCATGAGATTTCCAGCGGACATTCCGCGGACGATCTGGCAGTGAAAGCCTATACGGAGACCGAGCAGATTTCGGAAGAGTTTAATAAGATCGTCACACAGATGCGGGTGCTGGATGAATCCAGGCAGGAATTTGTCTCCAATGTGTCCCATGAGCTGAAGACGCCACTGACTTCCATGAAGGTACTGGCGGATTCCCTGCTGATGCAGGAGGAGGCCCCGGTGGAGCTGTACAAGGAATTTATGGGAGACATTGCAGAGGAGATCGAGAGAGAGAACAAGATCATCACAGACCTGCTTTCTCTGGTAAAAATGGACAAAAAGGCGGCCAGCCTGAATATTGAGCCGGTGGATATCAACGATCTGCTGGAGCTGATTTTAAAACGGCTGCGTCCCATTGCTTCCAAAAAGAATATAGAGATGGTGCTGGAGAGCTTCCGGCCGGTGACGGCGGAGGTGGATGAGGGCCGGCTTACGCTGGCTTTTACAAATCTGGTGGAAAACGCTATCAAGTACAATAAGGAAAACGGCTGGGTCCATGTGTCCCTGGACGCGGACCATAAGTTTTTCTATGTGAAGGTGATGGATTCCGGTATGGGAATACCGGAGGAATCTCTGGATTACATCTTTGAGAGATTTTACCGTGTGGATAAGTCCCACTCCAATGAGATTGATGGAACGGGATTGGGACTTGCCATTGCAAAAAGCGCGGTTCTTGTGCATAAGGGGGCCATAAAAGTGTCCAGCCAGCTGGGAGAGGGCACTACATTTTCTGTCCGGATTCCGCTGAATTATATTGCGTAAGAAAGGACCGGCGCGGGAAGAAACTGCCGGGAGGTGTTTCATGAGACGAACAGGACGGCGCGCGGCTGCCGCCATACTGGCGCTGGCGCTTTTGACAGCTCTTCTGTCGGCCTGCCAGGAAGGAAGCAGTACAGAGACGGAAGAAAGTGAAAGCGGTTATAAAATATATTATCTGAATCAGTCTGAGACGGCGGTAGATACTGTAGACTATGAGCCTTCAGGGTCCGGAACGGAGGAGCTGATATCTGAATTTCTGGAGCAGCTTGCGGCCGTTCCCTCGGAGACAGACCTGAAAGCGGTCCTTACACAGGAAGCCGCAGTGGCCAGCTATACGTTGGAAAATGGCCAGCTGTCTCTCAATTTTGGAATAGATTATCAAAAGATGTCCGCGACGAAGGAGATCCTTACCCGTATGGCGGTGGTATGTACCCTTTGTCAGATTCCGGAAGTGGAGTACGTCACCTTTCTGGTAGGGGAGAATCCTCTGACAGACTCGGCGGAGACACCCATCGGCCCCATGAATGCGGAAAGCTTCGTGGAGAATCCGGGCAGCGGAGCGGATGATTACACTGTCACAACGGCAACCCTGTACTTTGCAAATGAAAGTGGAGATAAGCTGGTACGGGAGACGGTGAATATCAGTTACAGCAGCAATGTATCTCTGGAAAAGCTTGTGGTGGAGCAGCTGATCAGCGGCCCGCTTACCCAGGACGCCTATCCGACGATTCCGAAAGAGACAAAGCTTCTGAACATCTCTGTTAAAGACGGCATCTGCTATGTGAATCTGGACAACGGCTTTTTGAGCCAGGGATATGATGTGACGGAAGCTGTTCCGATCTATTCCATTGTCAATTCTCTGACGGATATTCCCGGAATCAGCAGGGTGCAGATTCTGATCAATGGCGAAACCAATCTGGTTTTCCGGGAGAGCATTCGTTTTGATACGATTTTTTCAAGAAATCTGGATATTATAGAGGAAGAATGAGAAAAAGACCTTTATGTCTGACGGCTCTTTTTCTGACACTGCTTCTTCTGATTCTTCCGGCAGACCTGTGGATGCAAGCATCTCCCCTGCCGGAGGGCAGGGGAAGTCCGGAAGTCCTCACCGGGGAGATCTGCGGAATCGAACCGGGAGGAAAGGCCGTCAGCCTGAAAAACACAAATTTATCTGATACCGGAATCATTCTGGTATATTTCGACGCCGAAACCTTATTTTCTATCGGCAATACCATACGAATTGAGAATAATTTTGAATTAAAGGAGCCTGAAAAACCGGCAAATCCGGGTCAGTTTGACGCAAGGCTGTATTATCAGACCAAAAGGATTCTTCTGTTCTGCTATGCGGAAGAAGCGGAAGTGATCGATGGAAGCGTACAGGCTGTCCCACAGTTTTTTTACCGCCTGAGGGAGGAGTTAAGCAGACGATGCCGAGCTCTTTTCGCGGAACAATACAGGGGCGTGATTGGAGCCATGCTGCTGGGGGATAAGTCAGAGCTGTCCGATGAGACGAAAGAGATTTACCAGAAGAGCGGTATGTCCCATCTGCTGGCCATCTCCGGCCTGCATGTGTCCATCTTTGGAATGACGCTGTACCGTCTGTTCCGGAAAGCGGGCCTTCCTTTCTGGGCCGCAGGCGTGCCTTCCATGCTTCTGGTCCTGTCCTATGGAGTTCTTACCGGTATGAGCACTTCGACGGCCAGGGCGGTGATCATGTTCCTGCTTTCGGTAACGGCGGATATCTTCGGAAAAAGCTATGACATGCTCACGGCTCTGGCCTGCGCGGCCCTATTCCTTCTGGTGGAACAGCCGCTGTATGCCAGAAGCGCTTCGTTCCTGCTGTCCTTCGGGGCAGTGCTGGGGATTGGCCTGGTTTACCCGGCGCTTCAGGAACTTTTTCCCGTCCGCAGGAAAAGGTTTCAGGCAGTGCTTTTAAGCCTTTCGGTCCAGCTGATGACGCTTCCGATGGTGGAAAGCTTTTACTGTGAGATTCCTCTGTATTCGGTCCCCCTGAATCTGGTAGTGATTCCCCTTATGACAGCTTTGATGTTTTCCGGGATTCTGGCTGTGGGAGTCAGTTTTCTTTTCCCCGGAGCGGCCAGGCTGCTGGCTCTATTCTGCTCTGCCATCATGGAGGTTTACGAGCGTCTGGGAAGCTTTTCCTTACGTCTTCCGGGCTCTGTGATTCACTGTGGAAAGCCGGAGAATTGGAAGCTGCTTTTGTATTATCTGTGCCTTGGGATATTCCTGCTGTGGAGATTCCGGGTAAGAGAAAAGAGGAAAAGAAGTATAGCGGAACAGTATGCGGCTGGAGAAGAGGAGGGGGAAGAGGAAGAAAAGAGGCCGGAGATTCATATCCGCAGAAAACGGCTGGGAAGCGCCGCTGTGCTGATTCTGATGAATATGCTCCTGCTGGCGCGTTTTTCGAATGGATTTCAATTTACCATGCTGGACGTGGGTCAGGGAGACTGCCTCTTTCTCCGGACAGCGTCGGGAACACAGATACTGGTGGACGGAGGAAGCACCAGCGTATCCAAAGCGGGAACCTACAGGATTCTGCCTTTCCTGAAAACAGAGGGAGTGGGGAGACTGGATTATGTGATTCTTACACATATGGATGAGGATCACATATCCGGCGTCCGGGAGCTTCTGGAGCAGAGCAGGAGGCCCGGAAATCTGAAAATCGACACGCTTCTTCTGTCGGAGCCGTCCTTAAAAGAAGAAAAAGGCCAGGAGCTGGCCAATCTTGCAAGAGCCGCTGGTACAAAAACCAGAATCATCAGCAGAGGTATGACGCTGGAGGACCGCTCCGCGAAACTGCATTGTCTTTATCCGGTGCCGGGAGAGAAATATACGGATACCAATGGAGCTTCTGTGACGCTTTACGTTACATACGATGAATTCTCCATGCTGCTGACAGGGGATTTGGGAAAAGAGGGGGAAGCAGAAATCCTGAAAACGGGAACCACTGTGGACTGCGATGTTCTGAAGGCCGGTCATCACGGTTCCGACACGTCCAGCTCCGAAGCATGGCTGACAGCGGCTTCCCCGGCCCTTACCCTGCTTTCCTGCGGGGAGGATAACTCCTACGGACATCCCCACGCGGGGACCCTGGAACGGCTGCGGGCGGCAGGAAGCGGAATCCTGGTTACGATGGACTGGGGAGCACTGACGGTACGAAGTGATGGAAAAAATTTCCGGGCAGAAGCTTTTTGCCCGGAGGAAAAGGAGTAAAGAGAAAGGCATATTGCCGTACCTATGCGCTGTACTTCACAATCAGAATCTCTACGCTGAGCACATCTGTCATCCTACCGGTCTTGACGGCTTCTTCTGCGTCCACGCAGTCCTGTACCGCATTCCGGAGCTGCTGCATGGTAAAGCTTCTGGCCTGGGTCATCAGCCGTCCGGCGATAAAGGGAGCGATCTGGGCTTTGGAAGCGACCGAGGCCCGGTCCATACCTTTGGCGGTCAGGCTCTTTACCAGTAGAAGCTGGTTGAACTGGCGGGCAATCAGAAAAAGAATGCGCATGGGCGGCTCTTTTAAGGCCAGCAGATCATAGTAAAGGTCGAGAGCCAGGCGCTGCTTCTTTTCGGCGATGGCCCGGATCATCTCAAAAATCTGTCCGGTAGTCTGCATGGTGCAGATCTCTTCCACATCTTCAGAGGTAATGACCTCTCGTCCGATGGTATAGCTTAAAAGTTTTTCCAGCTCCATATGGATGTTTTCCATATCAGAGCCGGTGCGCTCCAGAAAAAGCTGAAGAGTGGACTCTGTGATTTTTTTATTTTCCTTTTTGAGCGTGCCGAGAATCCATTTCATCAGAGTACGCTCATCTTGAAGCTGAAATTCGGTCACCCGGCCGTATTTCTGAACGGCCTTGTAAAGCCGGTTCCGCTTGTCCACCTCCGTCTCCACAAAAAGAAGGCAGGTGGTATCCGGCATGTTCGGAAGGTAGTCGGCCAGTTCGTCGCATTTGTTCTTGAAAAATCCACTGTCCTCTATGAGAATCAGCCGCCGCTCTGCGAAAAAGGGCAGGGTCTCAGCCAGACTGATGATTTCAGCCGGATTGATGCCTTTTCCTTCGAAGCGGGAAAAATTCATGGTATCAGATGGGTCGGCCAGAGCGTTTTTCAGCCGGTTCTTATACTGAGTGCGCAGATAGGCCTCCTCTCCGTAAAGGAGATAGGAAGATTTGAAGCTGCCGTTCTTGATATCTTCTGCCAGCATTTTCATAAAGCTCACCTCATGGATTTCTGTGATACATAAAACACGCTGTCAGGATGGAAGAAAGTCTTGTGCATACACTTATACACTTCTTTCCATATGACAAAAAAGACGCCCAACTGACGGTATTGGGCGTCTCTTTTTTTTATCTGAATTAAGCGATGCTGTTTACAGCCTTGGTCAGACGGGAAATCTTGCGGGAAGTGGTATTCTTGTGATACACTCCCTTGGAAGTCGCCTTGCTCATGACAGAAATCGCAGCCTTCAGGCAGGCCTTTGCGGTCTCAGCGTCCTTTGCAGCAACTGCAGCATCCACTTTCTTAATCGCAGTCTTAACCTCAGATTTGATTGCCTTATTTCTTGCTGTTCTGGTCTCGGCAATCAGAACTCTCTTCTTTGCAGACTTGATGTTAGCCAATCCGTACACCTCCAAAATTATCATTCATACTGATTTTATCTGTACATGTTCCGTAAAAGCCGGACACGGACGTCTTTACAAAACATACTCATTTATTGTAGGCCACGAAAGCTTTTCTGTCAATACATAATTTGCAAAAAATCGTGAAAACTGAGTGTATGCAGAAGCCGTCGGAGTATGAATGGAGGGCTCAATGGACGCGTTTGTATAACCATATGAAAGGACGGCAGAAAGAATAAGAGGGTGTGAAGATATGGAGCAGTTTCAGGTGCGCACAGATCTGGCTCTGGAGGCCAGAGAGCGGTACGAGGAGGATGTGGAGATCCGGGGAGTTTCTGTGGAAGAGACCTACGATGAAAAGCGGGATATCCGGGCCACCACAGTCCGCATCGAGTCAGAAAACGGGGCAAAAGCCATGGGAAAACCTATCGGTGTCTATATCACGCTGGAAGCGCCGAAGCTTTCAGAGCCGGATAAGGATTATCACAGAGAGGTTTCGGAGGCTCTGGCAGTTTACCTTCAGGAGCTTCTGGGAACGAAGGAGGAACGTTCTGTGCTGGTGGTGGGCCTTGGCAACCGGGAGGTGACCCCGGACGCTCTGGGGCCGGAGGTGGTGGGAAATCTGCGGATTACCCGCCATGTGGTAAAAGAGTATGGAAAAGCGGCTTTTGAGAAAGAAAAGGTTCATATGGTCAGCGGGATCGTGCCGGGGGTCATGGCACAGACGGGAATGGAGACGCTGGAGATCGTCAGGGGCGTCGTGGAGGAGACGCAGCCGGACGTGGTGGTGGCTATCGACGCGCTGGCCGCCCGCAGCAGCAAGCGGCTGAACCGGACCATCCAGATCTCCGACGCGGGGATTCATCCAGGGTCGGGGGTAGGCAATCACCGCCACAGTCTGACACGGGAGACCATAGGGGTTCCCGTTGTGGCCATCGGTGTGCCGACCGTTGTGGACGCGGCGACGATTGTTTATGACGCTGTCAGGGACAGAAACGCTGTTCCGCCAGGGCTGAACAGCATGTTTGTGACCCCTAAGGATATTGATGAAACCATAAAGCATCTGAGCTTTACGATCTCGGAAGCCCTGAATATCGCTCTGTCATAGAAGACTGTCTGCGGGAATATACTGAAGATAGCATTGGCGTTCGGAACCAGCCGGACAAAGGTGCGGTATGGGGTGAAAAGATGAACCGACTGCAGAAAATCATAAATGGAATCGTATGGCTGATTATCGGTATTCTCGGGGTTTACATTCTGGGTTACGGAATCAAAGGCCAGTCTCTGTCAAAAGCTGCTTATACCTGCATGAAGGTACTGACAGGCGCGGAGGGGAGTCTCCAGAACGCCGCGGCAGAATGTCTCTATCCGGGACTTGCCTTTGTGGCCGGGGAGCCCCGGACTTCGTCGGGATTTGACGAGTTTCTGATCAGGAAGGCCATGGGAATCTTTCCGCTGTTTTCTTTTATGGATAGCCAGGAGCTGTATGAGACAGCCACAGAAAGCGCAGTCACCTATGAGATCCTGATTCAGGGCGGGGCTCATGATGAAAATGAGATTGATGCCCAGACAGGGGAGGCCTTCGACATTGCGGAAAAAGTGGAGGAAGAGAATTTGAGAGCAGCCCAGGAAGAGCAGGAGGCGCTGGAACAGGAGCGGAGAGAACAGGAAGCGCTGGCTCAGGAGAATCAGACCGGGGAGGATCAGACGGCGGTGGCGGCGCAGAGCGGAGAAATTTTGGGAACTGAGTATACGATGGAGCAGCTGTCAGATTTTGATTTTCTGAAAAATAATTTTTATATCGTGGAAAGTAATACGGATATCAGCAGCGATCTTCTGAACGCGGAGACGCTGCTGGGAATGGATATGACCATGAAGCAGGACAATTCGGCGCCTCAGATCCTGATTTATCATACCCATTCTCAGGAAGGTTTTGTGGACTCCGTGCCGGGAGACAACAGTACCACGATTGTAGGCGTGGGCGAGTATCTGACCCAGATTCTCCGCGATACCTACGGCTACAACGTCATACATAATACGAATGTCTACGATTTTATCGACGGAGAGCTGGACCGGAATCAGGCTTATACGCTGGCGGAAGCGGATGTACAGCAGATTCTGGCGGAAAATCCGACGATAGAAGTTATCATTGACCTGCACCGGGACGGCGTACAGGAGGACACCCATCTGGTGACGGAGGTAAACGGAAAACCCACGGCTCAGATCATGTTTTTCAACGGCCTGAGCTTCAGCAAACGGAACGGACCCATTGATTATCTGCAGAATCCCTATATCGGAGAGAATCTTTCCCTCTCTCTGCAGCTGAAGCTGGCCTGCGAGAAATATTATCCCGGCTTTACCAGAAAGGTTTATCTGAAAAGCCTGCGCTATAACCTGCATCTGCGGCCCAAGTCGCTTCTTGTGGAGGCGGGAGCGCAGACCAATACGCTTCAGGAGATGCTCAATGCCATGGAGCCTCTGGCCTATGTGCTCAATCAGGTGTTGAAGAATCCCTGAGAATCTGTTTTCCCGGAGAGCCGGAGACAAGCAGCGGCTTGATAAAGCAGCCGCTGATGTAATTGATAAAAATTATCAATATCATTTGCACCTTTTCCGCCTTTATGGTGATATAATGTGTTCTGAGAAAAAAGGAGTGACACAGAAGAAAGGAGGCGGAGGAATGGAGAGCGCAGTCATCATTCTGATTGTCATTATTATTTGTATCTTTGGGATCAAAAGCTATGCCAGAAGGCTGACCCAGGGCTGCTGCGGGGCGGGCGGGGACGCTCAAAAGAGGGTCCGTGTCAGAGATAAAAATAAAGAACATTATCCATACTGTGTAAAGATAGGCGTGGATGGAATGACCTGCAGCCACTGCAGAGAGCGTGTGGAAAACGCGTTAAATCAGGAAGAAGGCGTATGGGCTCAGGTGAATCTGAAGGAAGGCTCTGCGGTAGTCCGTATGAAAAGGGAGCTTTCCAGGGAGGAGCTTGAGCGGATTATCCGCCGTGCCGGGTATACGATGAAAGAATGAAAAAGAACGAATCAGAGGAGGAATTGATAAGATGCTGAATTGTTTCAGATGTATTGACTGGAAAAAGACGGGAATTTTTGCGGCAGGGGTGCTGTTTGGAACGGCGGGAATCAAAATCCTGTCCAGTAAGGACGCGAAAAAAGTGTACACAAACTG
>ERZ1643250.1118-NODE-1118-length-24574-cov-83.301317_pt1 | contig 24574 bp, 27 predicted proteins | sample MGYA00579262_ERZ1643250 | MGnify/ENA primary metagenome ERZ1643250 (study PRJEB29033, sample SAMEA4952265) | chicken gut metagenome | biome: Broiler Chicken; feature: Gastrointestinal Tract; material: Caecum | place: Ireland | collected 2018 | study: Broiler... | reverse complement strand
GAGTTGAATTAATTGATTTTTCATATTTACCTCCCTAAGTTAAATAATGATTTATCTGACCCCTGATTTCATTTTTTCACGAAAATATGTACTTTTTAGTATAAAAACATGAATATTTTGTGAACAAAACTACATACTTCCCTTTTTTCATGGCAAAGATTTATAGATTTTCAATTTCAGGGAACACTTTTAGTGGTAAATTAGACGGGAAACTGTAATAAATCATTATTTGTTTTATGGTGGTAAACTCGTCCGCACGCGCCTTATTTTGTCCTTTTGCGCATAAACCTTGATGTTTTCTCTACTTTGGAGTAAGATAACATCATGTGAAGATGTTAGAAAAATGATGATTTATCTGAAGCAAAAATAAAATAGATAAATTAATACTTTAGAAGGGGGATATGAAAATTATGAAAAGAACCTACGAGTACCCAGAGATGTATGCAGAATTTTTTGCGCCAAATCAGTATGTAGCCGCATGCCAGGAACCAATCTACAACGTAACGCCGACACGGGTTCGCTGTGAAACTCCTGGGCATCAAAATACACAGTATAATACCATGTTCTTGGATTCTCAAGCAGCATGTATCGTAAAATTTAATCCGGGTGTTGGTACTGCAGAAGGAGATGTATTCCATACACAGTTTGAGGCCTGTGCATATAAAGACGGATGTAATCGCCAAAACTGGCTCGCTGCTCATCCGAATGATAAAAATTTTAGGTTGCACAAACAGCAACATGATTCTCCTTGGTATGCAGATAATGGTGCTTTCATTATGCATGATACTACTATTGATTTGAGTATGGCAGAGAAATACCAGTTATCATAGGATACGAATAACAATAAAATATGAATCATAAAACAGGAAGAAGGCAACTTCTTCTTGTTTTTCTATAGAGGAAAATAACTATGATAAAAAACATAAAAGTAGCTGACATTACATTTCAGATTCGTTCGGATATTGATCTGATATGGAATGAATATATTTCCCAGTTTTTTATGTCTGATAAACCTGATACTTTTGATGCCTGCTACGATTTTTACTTAGTACCGGAATTACCAAAACCTACCGGCGATATTATTTATCACGGGCAGGATCAGATCATTTACCGGCACGAATCCGGAGAAGACCGTCAGCATTTTTTCTGGATGCACGATGAGCCTCATATGTTATACAGAGAAACTTCAAAACTCAAAGAAATTTTTTATTATAAAAAATATGAACATACTCTGACAAACCAGTATATGATTTTTAACGCTCTCGCTGCCGAAAAATTATTTTTAAAAAAGAATGCTATGATTCTCCATTCCTCTTTCATTATAAAAGATGGAAAAGCCATTCTTTTTACGGCACCTTCAGGTACCGGTAAATCTACGCAGGCAGAATTGTGGAAAAAATATGCTGATGCTGAAATTATCAACGGAGACCGCTCTCTGATTCAATATCGAAACGGCCAATGGCTTGCCTGCGGCATGCCAATCTGCGGTTCTTCTAAAATTTGTCTGAATAAAGAAGCACCGATTAGCAGCATTATATATTTGGAACAGGGGAAAGATAATCTGCTGACCCCAATTCTTCCTGCCCAGGCAGTCAGACTGCTTATGAGTGAAACAACTATTAACTTTTGGAACCAGCATTTTGTAGATCAGGTGATCCAGCTCTGGAGCAATTTTGTATCTCAAATTCCTGTATATTATTACTCATGCACCAAAGAGCCCGATGCTGTGACGACTCTTTCTAATGTACTAAGGAGCGAACTATGAATCCATTAAATTATTTGAATCCAATGGAACAGCAGTTATGTAACCGTGCGGATCTGAAGCAAATACCGATTGCCGGAAATATTGAACTGCTGCCACTTTGCAATATGGACTGCAAAATGTGTTTCGCAAAGATGACACGAGATGAAATGGAACGTCATGCGCCAATGCATTCATGGAAAGAATGGCTCAGCGTAGCTGAACAGGCAAAAGATATGGGAATGCTGTTTCTCCTTCTGACTGGTGGAGAACCTTTTCTCTATCCTGATTTCAAGAAATTATATCTGTCTTTAAAGGATATGGGAATTTTTGTTTCCATTAACTCCAACGGAACTTTGATCACAGAAGAAATCGCAAAATATTTATCCGAAAATCCTCCCCGCAGAATCAACATTACATTATATGGCGCTTCGGATGCGACCTATCAAAAGCTCTGCGGGAATCCTCATGGTTTTACACAAGTCATGCGCGGCGTAGAACTCCTGAAAAAATATCATATTGATGTAAAATTCAACTGCAGTCTGACGCCGTATAATAAACATGATTTTAATGCAATCTGTAATGTTTCTGAAAAACTGGATATTCCAATTGAATTTGGATATTATATGTTCCCTCCTGTACGAGAAAACAACATAGGAAATGAAAAATATCGTCTCACTCCTCAGGAAGCGGCCTTAATGCGAGTTAAAATCCAAAAATATCAGATGAAAGATGAATTTACAGATTATGCTGACTATTCATTAGCTCAATATCATGCTTATGAACAAAAGGATGTTTATGTTCCAGGATTTACATGCCGTTCCGGCAACAGTGTTTTCTGGATTAATTATGATGGAACCATGAGTGCCTGCAGTTTCACGCAAAATCCTTTGATCTCTGTCTTTGAAAATGATTTTTCAACTGCTTGGACACAATTAGTGGACACAATATCTCATACATATTTGTCCAAAAAATGTCACGAATGCAAAAAACGTATTTTATGCGGCAGATGTGCCGCAGCTGCGGAAAGCGAAACTGGAAATGTGAGCGGTGTGCCTGATTATTACTGCCAATTAACCGATGCTTATCTGCAATACTTATATAAAATCAAAAAAGGAGAACCTATCGAATGAAAATTAACCCTAATTTCATCATCAGAGATATTGCCGGCGAATTAGTTATTGTTCCAACAGGAACAGCTGCCCAGCATTTTAACGGTATGATTACTGTTAATTCTGTTGCCGGATTTATGTGGGAGCATATGGCGGAATGCTCCGGACCCGATGAAATGATTGATTTAGTCACATCAGAATTTGAAGTTGACCAGGAAACCGCAAAAAAAGATGTCACCGAATTCCTGACATCTCTAAAAAAAATTGGTATGATTGATTTTTGATTACTCCAGTCACCCACTTTAAAAAGCGAGGACTTGAAGGTTTTCCCTTCATTCCCCGCTTTTTTTCTGAAATCTATGCTTCGACTAATTTCCCCAACTCTTCTACTGCTGCCTCTTCCATATTACATGCATATTCATACACCGGCACATCTGCTGCCATTTCTTCTATGATCTGCCACACTTTCTGCACAAAATCCGCATTCCAGTTGTTAGCCGTCGTCTGGCTGATCAGATGTTTGATTCCTTCCACATAGGACAGCCTCCGGCCCTGATTTTCCTTTGCCTGTCCCAGAAAAACCACCCTGCTGATCGGATAATCCTCATTGTGGCAGATTTCGGAAGACCCGCAAATCGGCCATCCCAGTGACATCCACTGGTCACCTCTCCTGCAGATCAGGGTCCGGTCTCCATTGATCACCTTCGCATTCTTATATCGTACCCAGAGATCCGCATGAGTTGATTTTCCAATCCCACTGGGACCACTGAGCAGCATCACCTGATTTCCCGTCTTTACTACAGAGCAGTGCAGAATTACAGACTGTCTGGCAATCATCTGCTTTTCCAGCGCAAACAAAGATACAAAAATCGTATCTGTTGATAACATATGCAGGAAGTCCTTGTGCAGGAAGCAGTGAATCTCTTCCCCGCTGATTTCCTGATACACTCCATATACCACCGGCATACCTACAATGCTGAGCCTTCTTGCTTCCAGATGATCTTTTTCAAAAATCTGGATATCCGGCCGCTGTGAGATACAGTCTCCTTCGATTTTCGGCAGCTGATCTACAATCTCCAGACGATAGGTAACATCCGGCTTCTCCTCTTCCTTTGTCTGAAATAACTGAAAATGTTCCGGAAATTCCAGCTCTTCCTCAGCGCATATTTCAAATATAAAATCTCCAATTCTGTACTTCATCTTTTATTCCTTTTCCAAATATATCATTACAACTTCCGGTTTATTGTTAAATCTCGGCAGTTTTTCTTCACCACTGCCAAGTCCTCTTGTAATCACCATATTTTTTACCTTCTTAAAATGATGAACTCCATCCACATACTTCGGAAACCATCCCTGATCTCCTCCATAAATGCCGCCTAAAAACGGCAGGATCACCTGTCCGCCATGATTGTGTCCGCTCACCACCAGATCAATATCCCATGTTTTTGCTGCATCACCAAAAATAAAGCTGTCCGGCCGGTGCGCCATCATCAGCCGATAGGAATCCGTATCCTGAAAATCCGTCAGAAACTGATACAGCGATGGTCTCATACTTTCTTTCGTTGTTGTATTATTCCCATCCAGCGCAAACGCATAATCATACATACCGCCGAGGCGTATCGCATTTCCATTTACCTGGATATCCTGATATGATTCGTCCAGTACAATAGCGCCGGCATCCTTTAATTCATTCAGGAGATCTGACGTTCCCCGTCCGATATAATCTTCCTCCTGATTTCCAAGAGAATAATATACTGGTGCAATATCCTTCACCTGCTCAATTAATTCCACCGCCACATGACTGTCTTTGCTGATATCGTTAATCATATCCCCAGCCATCAAAATCAAATCGGGCTCCTGCTCTTTCAGCATCTGCACCAGTTCCTCATTCTTTTCACCAAAGGTATGATCATGCAGATCCGAGATCAAAGCAAGCTTCACTTCAGAATTGATACGATCTGATGATATTGTATATTCCTCTGCTTCAAGACTGTTATATGAAATATAAATTTCAACTTTTATAAACACAGCAATCGCTATGACTGCCGCAAGCACAATTCCTGCTGCCATAAAAATCCTTTTTCTTCTTTTTAAAAGATGTCCCATTTTTCACGTCCTTCTGTGCGTGCTGTATATTTTTCTTACTCCATTATAATACGTTTCATTCTGAAAAAATAGTCTTATGATGTTCGGAAACCATCTTTTCTTCCCCATTTCTTCTTTCTTATTTTTGCCAGTCCAGTCATAATCCATACACCTGCCAATGCCCCGGCACTGTCAAGCAGTACATCGGATATCTGCCCGCTCCTTCCCGGAACAAACAGCTGATGGAATTCATCTGTCGCCGCATATCCGGCAGCGATCAGCCACGGAAGAACCATTCTCCATTTCCAGGATTTCCTTCCGTCTGCGAAAATCCCAGCTGTCAAAAATCCAAGCACGGCATATTCCATGGCATGGGCAGTCTTTCGGATCGGATGATCGATTGCATCCGCAAAATCATCCTGTTTTGTATCGTTCCATTGCTCAAACCCCGGAATGAAAACCTCCCCTATGATCATTCCCACATGGTTACTGTCCCGAGAAGACACATCGCCGGATCTTGAGGAAAAGGAAAAAATAAAAGCCATCCAGATCAACGTAAAAACGATAAAAATTTTTCTTCGTAATGTCATTGCTGTTACCTCATTGTTATTATAACGAAAAACGGCTAACGATACATCGTATCAGCAGCCGCTCCTCTGTTTTTCATTCTTCTATTTTAATCCCCAAGTTTACTCTCTGCAAGAGTTATTTCTTTTTTACCGCAATGTTATCTCATTTTTATTAATATATATTCTGTATCGGTGTCTTGCTTCTCTTTACCACTCTGTCTTCATCAAGGTCGATATCTTTTTCATAAAGAACATATTCTTCCCCTGATTTATTTTTCTTTGTATCCAGATAGATATAATAAACTTTTCCGTCCTCATATCCTTTCAGTGCCGCATTCTTCTCCAGCAGTTTCTGGTTTTTCCCTTCATAAGACATTGATACAATCTGCGTACTGTTCTGCACAAAAAGTTTCTTTCCAACATAAAAACCCTGTATATAATCTGCCAGTTTTTCCTGCTCTTTATCTCTCCAGCGAAGACGATACAGCTCCCCTTTCAGATTCAGCGCAATAATATCATCTCCCAGTACCGCAAATTTTTCTACTCCGTCTTTCATTACTACAGAAGACTGCTTTGTTTTCAAATCCAGCCGTTCCAGACGCTGGTTCTCATCACGATTAATGTAAAAAACCTGCTCACTGTCAGCTATGATTTCTCCGGTCTTGTTCTTTGATGTATATTCGTTCTTTCCATTTTTCTCAATAACCAGTGTCTGATCTTTTTCTGTACGATAAATTTTCCTGTCTCCCATTTTATTCAGATAGTTCTTACTGGCCGCCGCTCCAGACAAAGCCATATTGTTGCGAATCCCCAGCATTTCTGTCTCGTAATGCTCAAAACATTCCTCACGATTTCTGTACACTGTATCAGACAGAAATTCGTTTAACGCATCTTTGTGATCTTCTTTTGTATATTTCATAAACCGGTCAGCCTTCATTTCTATAGAAGCTGTCGGAATTCCATACAGCAGCAGCAAAAGAACCAGAAACTTCCGCACTGGTTTTGCCTCCATCTTTATCCAAAACCAGACCGCCAAAATCAAATACAGAATCAGCAGTACCGGTGCATACGGTATCAGCCCTGGTTCCAGGGCAAAGAAAGAAAATACCAGGATTCCACTGATAAAGATTGCAATGCCTTTTTTAATAAAAATCCATGCTTTGTTTGGTTTCTTCTCTTTTTTCTCTCGTTTCTTTAATTTCATACGCTACTCCTGTATCTCCGGCGGGACGCTGATTGCCGCATCTGCCGCATTGCTCACATCCACAACTGTATTGTTATTCGGCGCCAGGATTCCGGACACCGCCTCCAGATCAAAATCTTCAATCGTTGTAGAAACCGTTGAATTTGAATGGATTCCCGCACTGTCATCCGCGCTGTAATGGCTTGTATTTGCATGAGATGAGTGGTTGGAATGGTTGCTGTGGGATCCATGGTTACTGTGAGAGCCGTGACTGCTGTGTTCCGTTGATGAAACATGACTGGAATGTGACACATGACTCTCATGGCTGCTGTGCCCTCCCGATCCGGAACTATGGGATCGATGGGAACTATGCGATCTGTGAGAGCTGTGAGATCTATGGGCCGCAAATACTTCATCATACATCAACAGACTCAGAATCAACATCATAGTACCGATCGTGATCACTTTATTTCTCGTAATGTTTCCTTCTTCTTCATAAATAAAATCTTCGATTGACTTTTTTATCTTTGGAAATAAATTATCATCCATCCTCTTTCTCCTTACTTTGAAACTTTTGTACAGGAACCTTTTTTCCAGTAAGTGGTATATTTTACAGACTTCGATTTATAATAAGTACATGTTCCATTGGGTTTATTGCTTTGGAAATTTCCTTTAATATAAGGAAATTTCTCTTTCGTGTAATGGTATTCCCCGGTTCCGCTCATCTTGTCCTTATCCCATTTCCCGCTGTAGTAGTCCCCGTCTCCTTTCCAGTGATACGTGCCGGTTCCACTTTTTAACCCCTGAGCCACTCCGCCGCTGTAAGCATCTCCATCATCGTAAGTGATACTGCAGGTGCCGCTGAATTTACCATTTTCCACTTTTCCGTCATAGGTATCTCCATTTGACAAAACTGCTTTGGCTTCTCCTGTCAGTCTGCCATTTTTCAGCTGAAGTGTATACGTCCCCTCATCATCTGCATACTTGTATGTTCCATCTGCCAGAGCATTTTCTTTAAATACTCCTTTCAGAACATCCCCATTGTTTTTCTTATATTCTCCTTCTCCCTGAATATAATCATTCTGCCATTGGCCTTTGTATACGCTTCCATCCGCAAACTGAAACGTTCCATCACCTTCACGTTTTCCATCTTTATATCCGCCCGTATAAGTCGAACCGTCCGCATAGGTATACTCACCCTCTCCATTTTTCTGATTATCCGCAAATTCACCGGAATACACATCTCCGACATAGTACTGCAGATTTCCTTTTCCTTCTAATTTGCCGTTGAGCATTTCCCCGATATATATTCCATTTTCCAATTCCTTATACTGCTCTTTTCCCTGCTTTATGACATCTTCGCTCCCCTCATTTCCAAAGCAGACAAGCAGAGCGACAAACGCAATAAACAGAACTGAAAGGCATACCCCGACGATTGTCAGCCTTTTTCCCAATGTTTTCATAATCTTCCCGCCTCCTCTCAAACCCAGCTTTCAAAAATCTGAAAAGCCTCAGAATCCGTGAACAATATTTCAAAAATTGTATCCAGCATTCCTTTATAAATCCTGCAGCGATAGGAATTTGCCTGTCTCTCATAAATATTCTGATTCGATGCATAGTTGATCACCGGACATACTCCGCAGTACGGATGGTATACACAGTCACAGCAGCCCGGCAGCGCTTCCAGCACCGAAGCCTGGCATGTAACTTTGCAGATACGGTGATCCATTAATTCATCATAAGAAGATTCCCTCACATTTCCAAGACAGAACATGGAATCTCCCATTTCTGCAACCATCCTTCCTTCGTCACAGGTATAAATATTTCCATCATAATAATATGCCATCTGCCCGACTGCAGCCCCGCATGGAGACCGGAGTTCCATATAATTATCCGAATATCCTGCTATGATCTTGCGAAGAAAAATCCCTGCATGCCCCTCTGCAGCCTTGAGTCCTTTCTTATTGCACTCCAAAATCATCCTGAGGATTTTCCGGTAAAAATCAACAAATTCCTCCGGCTCATATCCAATTTCATCCCAGTGTTCCTTTGCATAACCAAGCGGCGTCAGAGGCCGGATAAACAAATGATCAAACCCCATCTCCAGATACGCCTGTATAATCTTTCCCGGATCCTCAAGGCTCTGTTTCGTTGTCGTCTGAATCGCACCGGCATGCACTCCCGCATCCTGCAGTCTTTTCACATTTTTACGCACAATCTTGAAAGTCCCTCCGCCGTTCCTCATCGGCCGGTTATGGTCATGCAGCGGCTGATGTCCGTCCAGCGAAGTTGACACTGATATGTCATACTGTTTGAAAAACTGAATCATCTCATCTGTCAGGAGCAGGGTATTTGTCACCAGAGAATACTGAATCTCTTTATCATTCTTCCTGGCCTCGCTGTATTCCACAATAAAGCGAAGCATTTCAAAATGAATCAGCGGCTCTCCACCCTGAAACTCAAAAGTAAGATAGTGTTCCGGCGACTGAAGCGCAATTTCCACCGCTTTCCTTGCCGTGTCCTCATCCATAATACCTTTCAGTTCCTGGGAAGAATCCTGCGCCTGACAATAAACACAGCACATATTGCAGGCATTGGTCAGCACGAAAATATGCAGACATGTCCCGTTAAAAATATACTGCTTATTTCCTCTGTAAGCTTCCATAGCCTTTTCCACAAAAACGGATTCTTCTGAGTTATACAGAAAGAACCTGTCTTTCAGATCCTCCACAACCATCGGATCCATTGCCGCATAGTCTTCTTTTACAAGCGCCTCAAAATCTTTGGGCCGCAGAAAATAATATCTGCCCTGCTCGTTTGAAATCAGGTATCTGTCCTGAAACTTCTTAAAGTTAAAATAATTGCTCTTCATATTCCCTACCTCACCGGTTTCACTTCCGGCTTCATCAGATGTTTCGTAGATGCGAAAAATCCTCCGCATATTTCTTTTACTCTGCAGTCATCACACGCCGGCATATACCGGACTTTATAATCAGTAATACTCTTCACTGCCAGCGGCCAGTATCCCTTCTTCACTGCACATAACGGAAAATTGTACAGCTGTACATCAATTCCATGGGCAATCAAAATCTTAACAGCCGCCTCAGCTCTTTTAAACACTTCCGGATAATCCACCCACAGCTCCTCCCGGCGGACAGCTGCGCTTCCCATCATTTCCATTCCAATCAAATTCACACAAAACACTCTGGGATAATTCGACACAATATAAGCCGCCGTTTCTGTTAAATACGCTATATTTTTTCTCGATATCACCACACGTATTTCTACTTTTTGTCCCTGTTTTAAAAGATTTCGAATCCCCCGGTCTGTCTGTCGGAAACTTCCTTTTGCCTGGGTAATTCCATCATGCACCATTTCTCCGGACGCATGGAGCGGAATGGCAAACCGCATACCTCTCGGCGTTTGCTCCAGCACCTGCTCTAAAAACATTTCATCCGCCAGAGAACGTCCATTGGTCAGCAGCTGAAATCCGGAATACCGAAATTTTCCCTTTAAATATTCCAAAATTTCTAAGAAATCTTTCTTCCTCAGCGTCGGCTCCCCGCCCGTAATATTGATATACTCCACATCATCCGGCAAAATACGGATAAAATCCCAGAGCCATCTCAGATAATATTTCTGTTCCTGACGGCGCACAGTCTCTGACAGCGGGCACATTACACAGTTGGAATTACAATGATTCGTTACAAAAATATCGACTTCACCACTGTCCGCCGAATAATTTCGACTTATTTTCCCATCCTGTCCAATCGTAAGGACATCCCCTGTCTGCAGTTCCTCATCGCCATACTTCCATTTCAAAGGATACCAGGATCCATCCACATCCCGAAATACAGTCTCTTCTTCTGTTATCCAAAATATCGGAATTCCTGTTTCCAAATCCTTCTCCGGCAGTCCGCATACAACACGCAGCAGACGTTCTCCAAAATTCCAATCTACGATTCGTCCTACCATGCTACCAAAACCCTTATTCCTAAAAATACAAACGTTCCACAAATAATAAAAACAGCAAATGGGATTTTCCTGACAATCACAATCGTCTCTTCTCCATATTTACTGGATTCCCAGCGTTTAATTGCCTGTGTCTCTTCCTCGGTAATCCTGTATCTCATATCTTCACTGGTCTGACGCGGCAGCCCTTTGACCCTGGAGGGCATAAATTTCGCCACAGTACCATAGGACAGCACCATTCCTCTGGCAGCTTCTCTTGTCGGAATTTCCCGATAATTATAGCCGCTGACAAAATACCGGAGCAGCAGCACCAGAAACAAAATGCCATAGCTTCTCAGCATCCAAGGCTGAAAACCTGTCTTTTCCGATGTAATAAACAGCATAATATTAATACAAATCACTGCCAGCAAAACCATTCTTTTTTTGAACACTTCTTTGCTCTGGATCAAAACAGCCGCAAAAAGATTCAAAAAAGTAAAAAGCACCTGATTTCTATTATAAATCTCTCCCAGACCTCTCTGAAGCAGCAGACTTAAGCCATGAAGATACAAAAAACTAATCAAATACTGCTTTAAAAACATTTTCACATATGTCCCATTCAGCCTCACACTGTGATGAAATTCTCTTCCCCTTATATATTGAACGACAGAATCTGCCAGCACATAAAAATATGCCAGAAGAAAAATCAGCACCACATTATAAATCCCCGGCACAGCCATCTGATATCCCGTATCATAAAATCTTGCCGGAAACAAAAATGTAATAACAATCAGCAGTTTACTGTCTCCGGCAGCCCAAAAATGAAGTCCATACAATGAAACAGACAAAATAGAAATTATCAGCAGATTACGCCCGTATACTGGTAAAAATCCTGCGGCAAACCTGGTATAGTACACTATATTGACTCCGACTCCCAAAATAACCGCCCACAGCAAACACTTATTTTGTATAACTCCCCGCCTGATATCCGTCACTGCCGCATAGATTCCCAATACTCCTATAATCATCAGCAGACAAATCTCACATATCATCATCATTTTGTTCCCTTTCCTGATTCGTAAGACCAATCAGATAATTCTCAAATTCCAGCATCGTCCGCTCTTCACCATAGTCACACTGAAAAAAAGAGCAAACCCAGTATTCATTTCTGCTGTCCAATTGAATGTCTGCCAATTCTCCATAGGCTTTTCTTGCTTCTTGTATGGACTTCTTTCCATATAAATTTTTATTCAGATATAATTCATTTTTCATACTCTTCATACCAATCTGTCAAAATAGCATCCGCATCAAACAGATTCTCTTCCTCATCTGATCCCTCATCCTTTAAATCAATCATCGTAGAAGACAGAGCCCTCGCCACAATCATCTCTCGAATATGCTTCGTCCGCTCAGACACCATACGTCTTGTTTCCTGCGCAATCAGCTCATTTTCAAATTCTGCATACAGCCGTTCTTCCTGTTCTTCCCCTTTCGGTACAAGACTCACCAGATAGTTCTCGTCGCTGACATCCAGATGAATATAAGCGCGGTCTGTAAAAGCATATGCAGCTTTCACCACTACTTCCTTTTCATATAACTCTTTCGCATAACTTTTCATAACACCTTCAGACATTCTTCCACCTTTTCCGCGCACTGATTCAGAAATATCAACTGCTTTTCTGTAATATCATAGGAACACACAACCCTGAACAAATGAATCTGATTCAGACTTTTTAACTGCTGCCGGTCAATCAAAAGTTTTTTCCTTTCACTCTTAACAGCTAACGTATCCATATCCTTAAAAGATATCTCCAGAGACTTATCCCCATTTGTTATCTGGATCCGCTTATCTTCTACACATTTATTCTGATTCGTCTTCGTAATCATTTCTACGCTGTACCGATGATTAGAACGCTCTTTCAGGATTAAATGCAGGATTTCTATAAAAGTATCCATGCTGACAATATTACTTTTTAATTGCCCTTGAAACAGTTTTTCCCAAAATTCCTGCGGTGAAATAGCGGCATCAACATCATCAAAATGCTGCAGCAGCCAGCGCCTGTGCCTTTCAAAACAAGGATCAAACTCCTGCTTAACAAAATAATTCTGAATATTTTTATAATACTCTGCACTGATTCTGCGATTTCTATTTTTCCACTTGCTGATCAGGCAATCTGATATTCCAATATACTTTGCGATTTCTTTCTGCGGAATTTTGGCTTCGATCTTCAAAATCTTAAAATATCGAATGCATATATTCTCAATCAATTCATTATAAAGCATAAATAATCCTCCTTTCTTATATAACCTTATAAATAAAAAAAGAAGGAACTTTTGGAATGCATTTTTTATCTTCATAAGAAAATTGATAAACTTCTGGCAACTCCCCCAACATTTCAGTCATGATCCTCCGTACTCTTTTCATATTAAAAAGTATATCATACTTATTTTCTGCTAAAATTGACAAATGCGACCATAAATTGACAATTTCACAAGTTCGTCTCATTTCTATTTTTATCATTTTACAAAGTAAATTATACAATATTGTCATTAGAAATCTTGGCTGAAAAAGAAATAAGCTGACAGAATAGTGTTATTCCATCAGCTTATATTTTCCTTATTTTGACTTTTCAGTATTAAAAATGATTGGTGTATCCTATCTTCTTTTCACACCATTCCTGCGTCCGTTTTTTCAAAAAAATCTGCAGTTCTTCCACGTCGAACACTTTTAAATCTGAAACTGCCTCTTTCGAAACATTTAAATATCCCTTCAGCTCCTCCAGAATATCTCCCGCTTTCCTGTAATCCACTTCCTCAATTCCCGGATTCTCCACCTTCGTGTTCAGATTCAAAGAAATATGGTACTTATCTATCAAGTAGCAATTCATCTTGGTATAGTCACCATAATAATAGTCTCCAGAGAAAAACTGTCTGACTGCTAATCGTTTTCCCGTCTTTTTCAACACCGCCCAGGTCACTTCATCCCACTTTTCCACTTTCTGCCCCTTTGTATCCTGGAACTCTACAATCTGCGGCAGATAGTCCTTGAAAAATACTCTGTCAATATAGAGATGAAACTCATAGCCCTGACAACTGGTATCATTTTTTAACGCATGATATTTCTGATCAAACAATTCCAAATCCGGATACTCTACAATATTGCCATGATATTTTGGATTCCGAAAATGGGAAGCATCTTTGTTCTTTGTCGCATCTGGAAGCAGACATCCAATCAGGAAATCATTCCTTTCCTTTGAATCTATATGAAAATCATAAGCCTGCAGGGTATTAAGCGCCATGACACCTGCAGTTAAATGAAGAATAAAACCAGGCATGTGAAACCTCCTCGATTGTTCTTCTTATGTGCCCTTATCGTTACTCAATATCAGATAATTATAACATAATGATTGCGTTTCTTGTCCAGAATTTTCACGCAATAATCACCATACATTCTTTTTCATAGAATGCAATCCCATATTTCATTATCTTTTTCATTCCCTGCCGCTGCAGACCAACAGCGTATTTCTGTTCTTCAATCTGCTTTAATGCCTCTTCACATGCCGCTTTCAGATTTCCATTATGTGCATACTTAAGCTCAATTACAATTCCCGTCCTTTCCGGGGTGCAAATGGAAATATCACTGTATCCTTCTCCTGTTTCTGCATTAGACTGTGTCATCCAATTTTCCTGACTATTCAGCATTCCCAGAAGCATTCCGTGATAAAAATTCTCCTTCATATTTTTCCTTACTGCAGTATCCCGCACACTGATAGAATCCCACAAATAATCATTCAGCATATCTTGAATCAATGCCGCATCTCCTCTTGAGAAAGCACTGCAAAAGCGATTGATTCTGGAAGTGTCCGCAAGAGTTGTTTCCTGGAACCAATCCTTCACTAAATCAGTAAATAGCTTACGAATTTCCTTGTTTGGAATTGCTAATTTCACCAACTCTTCATCTTCCAGATCAGAATCTCTTTTCGTCAAATATCCGGTCGCATACAACACACTCCAAAGATTGTCAATGGAATCATCAAGTTCAGGATACGTCAATTCTTCTTTTACTGCTTTCAAAATAATTTTTCCATCCAAAAGTTTCTCAAGCTCATTCTTCGTGTTTTTATCTGCTTTTCCGATAAAACATCGTACCATAGCATTTCCACTCGTATTTGCCCAATAATTTTTGGGCCGTGTTTGAGGGTTAGCTAAAAGTTCATCACAGTAATTAATCACATCCCATGGGCAATATACATTTACATTGCCAAATATATATCCATCATACCACTCTTTTATTATATCCATATAAGACGACATATCATAAAATTTCAGCATCTTTTCTACATCTGCATCTGTAAACCCAAAATATTCATCATATCTGACATCTGAAATTGTATGTACTTTCAGATTGTTTAGTCCCGTAAAAATGCTTTCTTTAGAGATACGAAGACATCCTGTCAGGACCGCAAAATAAAGTGCATCATTCGTCTTTAATGCATTCCCCAGCATATTTCGAAGCAATGATACCATTTCATTATAATATCCTTGCTGAAATGCCTTGTCCAACGGAACATCATATTCATCAATCAATAAAATTACTTTTTGACCGTAGTGTTTTTCCAAAAGCTGTGTAAGAATTTGCAGACTATCTGTTAATATCGAATCTGTCATATCAAAAAATGCCTGACTATCAGACCCAATCTTAATCAAACGACGATACGAATCTTTTTCTTCCTCAGAAAGATGGCTGCTTTTCTGAAGGAACTGAAATCTTAAAGCTTCTCTTCCAATTATATTGCACAATGCCGCATTTGCTGCTTTATAATTTAAACCATCCACGCCTTTGAGACTAATGAAAATAACCGGAAATTGTCCCATATATTTTTCACACAGCTCTTTTTCCTGCATAATTTTCAAATCATTAAACAAAGTTCTGTCGCAGCCAATTTCAAAAAAGCATTTTATCATACTTAAGTTCAAAGTTTTACCAAAACATCTTGGGCGGATAAATAAATTTACTTCTTCCTGATTTTGTAACAGTTCCTTTATAAAAAATGTTTTGTCCGCATAATAAAAATTTTCTCTTTGGAATTCTTCAAAACTTTCAATGCCTACAGGAAGTCTTTTATCTTTTAATCTCATTTTCTCACAATTCTTTCGTGCAATTTATCATAATCATTTACAAAATACCATCATCTAATAAATAAAATTAAGCTTTTTCAATAGAGTTAACCACTAAAGTCAAAACATCCTATGTTATTGTTTAACGACTGCCTGTGCAATTGCATAGCAATATTCTGCATCATTTAAAAACATCTCATGTTATTGTTTAACCAACGGAAAATCGTGCTTTTCTCTTTCTACTGTTTCCTTTTCCCTTATATTACCGTTATTTTCATGCCATAGCCACCATACATTCTTTCTCATAAAATGCAATTCCATATTTTATAACTTTTTTCATTCCCCGTCGCTTTAGACCAGCTGCATATTTTCGTTCTTCAATCTGCTTTAACGCCTCTTTACAGGCCGCTTCCAAATTTCCATCATGGGCATACTTCAGTTCAATTACAATTCCTGTCCGCTCCGGCATTTGGATGGAAATGTCGCTGTATCCCTCTCCAGTTTCAGCGTTTGACTGAATTTTCCAATTCCCGCGGCTTTTTAATAATCCCAAAAGCATCCCATGATAAAAATTTTCTTTCATGTTTCTCCTTACCGCGGTATCTCGCACACTAATCGAATCCCACAGATAATCATTGAGCATCTTCTGGATCAACGCCGCATCTCCCTCCGGAAATGCTTTACAAAAAACATCAATTCTGGAGGTGTCTGCAAGCGTTGTTTCCTCAAACCAATCCTTTACAAGATCAATAAACAACTCTTTTACTTCGCGATTTGGAAGCGTCAATTTCATTCGTCTTCCTGGTAAGCGTTCGATCTGTGTCAAATATCCTGCAGCATGCAGAACACTCCATATATTATCTGCAGAATCTTCAATTTCCCGATATGTTAATTCCTGACGAATTTTTTTTACAATATATCCTCCATTGATCAGCTGCTCAATCTCATCTCGTGTTGTCTGATCTGCTTTCCTGAGCAATGTGCGAATAATGTCATTTCCACTTGTGTTAGCCCAGTAATTTTCCGGTTCAGCTTCCCGGTCCCTCAATAAAATCTGCACATACTTAATCACATCCCATGGGCAATAAACTGATTGACTGCCAAACTGATAGCCATCATACCATTTACGTACAGTATCATGAAAATCCTCCAAATCATAATATTCCAGAAGCTCTTTCACTTCTCCATCTGTAAATCCAAAGCTGTCACAAAAATATGGATCCGATACTGTCATCACGTTCAGATTATTCAATCCGGTAAAAATACTTTCCTTAGATATACGAAGGCATCCCGTCAGAACCGCAAAATAAAGAGCATCATTCGTCTTCAATGCATTGCTGAACAAATTTCGAAGTAAAGATACCATTTTATCATAATATCCTGCCTGAAACGCTTTATCCAGCGGGACATCATACTCATCAATCAGTAAAATGACTTTATGTGCATAGTGTTTTTCCAGCAGACCAGAGAGAATTTTCAGACTATCAATCAATGCAGCATTTGACATGGCATAACTTGCATCACTAGTCATTTCTACATGGATCAAACGCCGATAACTTTCTTTTTCCACCTCAGAAAGATGCTCACTTTCCAATAGAAACTGAAAGCGCATGGCTTCATTTCCAATCACCGAGCGCAATGCTGCTGAAGCATCTTCAAACGTCATACCGTCTACGCTCTTCAAACTGATAAAAATAACCGGGAACTGCCCCATATATTTTTCACACAACTCTTTTTCTTTTGCAATTATCAAACCTTCAAACAGATTTGCATCGCCGCCAATTTCAAAAAAACATTTCAGCATGTTCATGTTCAGCGTCTTACCAAAACGTCTTGGCCGCGTAAACAGATTCACTTTCCCCCAATTTTGTAAAAGTTCTTTTATGAAAAGTGTTTTATCCACATAATAGAAATTTTCTTTTTGAAACTCCTCAAAATTTTCAATTCCAACAGGAAGTTTTTTTAAACACATCTTCCTATCACTCCTTCCCTGCGGCCAGCTTATGGACTACATCATTTTACCCGCATTCTTCTTCATAATTTGGATACTGCGCTACGTGCCCTCTCGACTTTGTCAGCACCAACTCATGGTATTCCTTAACTATCTTGATTGCGGCAACTCGAATTGTGAACATCCAGTCGTCCCCAAAATCATAGTGAAGAGAAAATATCTGTCCCTGTTCTAAATTCAGCCGATTCAAGGCAATATTCGTTGGAGAATTCTTCGAATCCTCATAATTAAACAAATACCTGTTCCGGCTGTTCATAATATGCTGTAAAACTTCTAAACACTTTGATTATATCAAAAAAGCAATAATAAAAATAGAAATGTCCAACTATTCTCCCATTTTGTTTTCAACTAAATACTTTTTACTATCTCACCAATTGACTACATTCGCTTTATATTCCATACCATTAATCTGAACAACTTTTGTTTCTACGCATTCAAAATTCTCCTGATCAAAAATTGCATAATTTATCCCATTTTTGACCAGCGTACTTTTAAACTTAATTCCGTGATATCCTAAATGTTTAATATAATCACAGATATACTGTGTAGGAATATAATCTAAAGAAGTATCAAAACGCCTCATCGGCTTTGCGACTTCATCGCCGATTTTCCTTATAATATCAATATTAATAGCAAACCAAGTCATATCAAAATCCGGACTGGAAAAAGGTCCAATCTCATCAAACAAACTGAAATCCACTATTTTCAAATCGTTCTTTTGTCTGAATTTACCTACCGAAAGATGATCTCTCAGCCTTGCCCTTACTTCATGAAACGTTGTGTTTTCATCGTTTGCTAAATACAAACATTGTATTCCTTCAGAGTTTGTCCTACCTGCCGATGCATAATCTTCAGGAGGTGCTCCCATTTCTTTTGCTGTAAATCCATTTTCGTAATGGTTTTTATCGCATATTCTTGAACGATATAACTCCAATGTTCCTTTTGGAACATCAATTAACATATTGGCCAGCAAGTTTTCCAATTCTTCAAAATTAATTTGTTGAGAATGAAATCTGTTCTCATGTTTGATGATATGACAAAATTTATCCCAGCTGCAATTCTTCAAAATACAATGCCGCTCCATTTCCTTCTTGGAAAAAAGTTCTCTAACAGTGACTTTTTTTTCGAATATTTCTGGTTCATCCTGATATCTTGTTCTACAGATTGCCTGCATAATAGTTTGAATGTCATCTGCTTCAACAGAAAATATTTTCCATCCTTCTAAAATATTTTTTAAATAGTCTACCCGTTCGTCAGAATCGTCAGCTCCTATATATTTAGCCACAACAAATATATCTATGATTTCTTCCAGATAATCTTCCAAATAGTGATCTGTTTCCGTATCATAAATAGAGTCATTCTTTTTCTGAATGGCACATTCTCCAAATTTCTTTTCTCTTTTAATCATTGAATGCAACTGATTATCTAAAAAACATCCTACACCAATCTTCACCCTATTCCCCTCCTAAGAAATTACTAATCAATTCTAAATGATGCATAATCGAATATTTTTTTACAGTTCCTAATCCTGGATATTTCCCTTTAGAGTAACAATCATAAAATCCTTGTAATCCTAATGTTTTCTCTACCTCATTTTCGTTACACCAAGACACTAATTTGCTCACAGCCTCTCCAAATTTTCCCGCCGGATCACCAATTCCTTCATTAGAGTCAGAAATAAAATGATGAATTCTCAATGTATTTTTCTCTCGACCTTCCTTATTAAAATATACAATATGAATTGCCACAGCCACAGGGGCAAATCCTGATTCATTAAATTCTTCTCCCACAATAGAATAATCTGAAAATCCACTAAACCCTTCATCTTTAAAATATAAATGCCAGTCTGAAAAAAATTCGTCCTCATGATCTATATAATCAATATTTCTCGGTCTCTTTTCAAATTTATCTTCCAATACAATTTTACGTTCCAAAACAAATCGTTTGAAAACTCTATTATCAGGAATCAATGTATAAAGGGGCCATTCATCCTCATATATCTCTAAAAAATCATCTAAACAGTCTCTGTCTGTATTGATAATCAGATAGTCCGTCTGATTATCATCGCTTTTTAACTGATCTGAAATATCCGGGTTCATAATATAGGTCTTTAAAATATATTCATTTTTCTCTAATAACTCGGCTATTTCTTTTACTAATTTTGATTCCTCTTTCATTTCAGATACTTCCTGAAAGAAACCACTTATCATAGGATTAAAAACAATTGCTATCAATCTTTCCTTTTCTGTAAAAATTTTCAAAGTTTTTAATAATGTAGCTGTAGGTTTAACAGGTTCGATAATTGGTATTATTTTTGAGTTAATACGGTTGTTTTCTAATAATTCTCTTAATGCAATCAATTCAAACTGTCTGCCTCGCAGATATGGAAAATACATCTTAAACACCTCCATATGATTCATTTAGAAACTTATTAATTTGTACGTAATCTTTTGCTTTTAAGTCCATAAAATATGCTAAAAATTTCAATTCATAAGGTATTTTCTGAAATTCATCTTTTAAAACTGTCTCTCGCTGCTTCAACTTATGTAAACTGAATGTATAGGCTTTTTCGATTGGTATATCCAGAAAAAGCTTTTTACACTCTGTATAATATTTGAACTGTGACACTTTCGGCAAATATCCATAATATTCCAAAAGAATGCTTTCATATTCGCTCTTTCTCAGAATTCTAAACAGAACTTCTGAATTTAAATCTGCCGTATATGTTTCTGGTTTTTGCACCGTTGTAATTGTCCCTCGCCTCTGCAGGACATAAATACCTACCGGCTTATTGAATGAATCTATTTTTTCTTTTAAATCATTCAGTGATTCCTTACATGTCACAACTGCCACATGATCAAAAGCTTTATAGTAGTTATTGATTTGATTCTCCAGCCGGTCAAAATTATCTAATTCAGTTTTTATTTCGTACACAACAGCTTTTCCATTGATCAAGATAAAATCTGCCTTGCAATCTGCAATTGGTAATTCTGTCAGTGCAGTGGTCGTATTCAAACTATGGACACCTAATAATAATTTATTTAATAATGTATTTTTATAATAATATTCATTTCTATATTGCTTCTTCAAAATAGTATAAATCTCACAAATCAAATCATAATTCGATTTATTGTCTGCAGATGTAATATATTCTTTTATCACCTTTTCATATGTAGAATCAAAACCTTTTTCAAAGCAGCATCGGAAAATATTCCTTGAAAAAACCTTATTCAAATTATTATTCCTGCTATTTCCCATAATCTCACCTCACTGCTTTGGTATTATTTGTTTTCATATTAACATACTTTTTAATGCATTTCTATTATAAATGTAAAAAAATGTAAATCATTCACTATAAATCGGCGAATAATATTCTTTTATTCTTCTGGCAGAATACTCACGGGCATCCTCCTCGCACTTTTGACTGTAATACGCTTCATAGTCATCATTTTCATAGTGATTGTTCTCATACTCAAACGTCCGTATCTCGTCAAACAGTTTTAAATCTTTTTTCTTATCCCCTGTCAGTTGATATAACTCAATCAGCTGCCACTGATACATATGACGTATTTCATGCAACAGAACCTCCAAAGACTTTTCACCTGAATACTGCAGTACATCCGGACGAATCAGTATCTCATCCGTCTCCTGCACATACATTCCCACAGTTCCCCCCTCCAGATTGTCTCCCAATGTTATCTTCCATTCATTTTCCATTCCCAGATAATCACATTCATAATCTGTAATTGTTCCCAACACTTTCAGCCGCTCATCCTGTGATAATTTTTCCCATTCATAATCTTTTAAATAGACAACAATCTCCCTGGCATTATTTTTTTCTCTCATATCTTCTACAGATTGTTTCTGTATAGTTACTCGATCCATTCTGCCTGCCGCAAAGATTAACGCTATCATAATTATCATACAAACTGCAAACATCAACTGCGTTGCTGTCATAAGCTGAGTCATCTGATACATCAGACTTTTTCTAAAATTCTTTTTTTCCGGTTTTCTAAAAATCAACTTCGCCATTAATATGGACAACAATAAGGCCACAATCATCGTTATCAGAATTATCTTTTTTCTTTCCGGGAAATATATGATTGCTGCATATATCCCACATGCTAAAGCTATATTCATTAATATGCTGACTTCGTTTCTCCTACGCCCTATCTGTAAAATAAATGCTGCCGAATTGCAAAACAATATGGCCAGCTTGAAAATTCTCTCTTCTCTTCCCAGATCATCCATTGCACCTTCCATCAGAACTTCATAGACAGCGATTGCCAGGGCACTGTAAATAATATATCTTACAGCAAATTCTATTTCTCCCATTGTATTTTTTATCAATATTGTATTCCCCTTTTTCTCTATTAAAACTCAGCATACCTCATAATTCTTTATAAATTCTTCTTCACTCACAAAATTAAAATCAGCATCTGTTATTTCCCCAGCATCATTACGGACAATAGAATAAAATATTATAACTGCCGTTTTCGGTGCAGACTCTATCGTCCCCCATAAAGGTGCCGTAAAATAGTGTGCATCATCATCTTTTTTAATTATAAGACCTTTCTCACGGATAAGGAACTCAATTTCTGTACAAATTGGCTGATCTGCTGCCCACGCATACAATAACTGAGGAATTTGTTCATACTCATTTCCTTGAATCCAACGATGATTCAATTTAAACCATTCAGATTCATTTGGATACGGATATCCTTCACTGTCAATTTTTATATAATCACCCTTCTTCGCTATCTGACCATGTCCGGTATTCCCATTTGCTGCTTCTCTTGACATAATTTCAAATTTCGTTTCACTTAATGGAATTATTTTCCCTTCTTCAATCAAATTATCTAACACTGGATTTCTTTTCCCCAATTGATATGCTTTGACATTTTTCCTCTGCTTTTTTACTACTTTTTTCATTTCTTCATAATCTCCTATTATAAAATGACCTTTCCAGGAGGACGTCCTCATCTCGCAATCCTCCTGGCATTTGTCTCAATTAACCTCAATACTCTCTTAAAACATTATCGCTGATACTATCATTATATTTAGCAAAATTAATGAATTATTTCTACCTGTTCATTCCTCCAATTCATATCTTACAAGTAACCCCGGAAATCTACAAATACAAATTTACATCATATTATCTGTCTTTTTATCAGTTTCCCACGGCTTCATCATTCGGCTAAAGCGTACTCTTTGATTCGCATGACTCGTTTTTCTGTATCTGGATGAGAAGCGTACAAAATCTGATGAATAGAACGCTGTTCCTGTCCCTGTCCTCCCACAAAATGATTAAGGAAATAACTAAGCTGAGATCCATATCCCAACTGACAGCTGTATTTATCAGCTCTAAATTCGCAGCTTCTGCTCACTAATCCCATTAACAGCTGATATGCAACTATTACAAACTTCTGCAGTGTTGTGAATGCACTTTTTACTATATTATTCACCCCATGGAATACCAACATAGATAATACACCGCCACAAATGCCAAAAGCACACATCAGAATAAATACAAGCCACAAAAAGGAAACACTAATGAAAGAACTAATGGCAATACCTACCGTAGCAAGCGTTACGTTTGCAAAAATCAGCCTATGAAAAACAGCATCCATATTAAGTAAGTGAGATACCTCATGCCCCAGAACTGAACACAATGTAGCATCATCACAAATATGTAATGTTGAACGAGTCACTGCCGCATTCTGGATGCCATAGGCATATGCATTTAAGTCATCAGATGGAATTACATGTAATTTGATTCCTGAGATATCGACTCCTGAAACCCGCTTTGCATCCTCTGTAAGGCGTTGATGTACTCTCATTAATTTCAATCTTTCATCATCTGACAAATCTTCCAGGCGAATTGCCTTATCTTTCCAAAGTGCACTATATTCTCCCAGCCATGCATATAATGCAACACCTGCAGTTAAGATAAAGGCTGCATCCATTCCCAAAATATGATTCAAGACTATAAAGTCCAGAAAAACTACTACTGCAATTTTAACAATCCCAAATGTTCTCATTTCAATTCCTCCTAATTTTTTTCCACTTTATTTTTATTAAACCCTGTTATTCATATAAAGGTTCCAAATACTTTGCCGGCACTTCACCTATGATTCCTTCCCTGTTGAATACCTCTATTTCATCAGAGTCATATTCCTCTCCATATACTATCTCTCCTTCCTTAAATTCCTTTGGCAAAACTTTTCTCACAACATCATATTCACCAGATAAATAAATCGCATGTGCTTTATAATTTTCATTTACATATAGTTTTGTTTCTACATCCTCTGTAACTTTATAAACTTGTTCATATGATATACTGTGGTTCTTATAATATTCTTCTTCGCAATAAGAGTGAATTGTTAAAAGTGGTACAATTATAATCGCACAAGAAAGTATGCTTAACAGTAAACATGTTACTTCTTTTTGACAAATACACGCTATACAAAAGAACAACAGAAAAAGCACTGAAATAATGATTGTTGCTGCTATAGACCATAAAAAAACGGCATTATCGTGGGTCATTCCTGTTTTCCATTTCTCTGATAAGCAGAAAAATTGTCGAAAAAGTGCTATTCCGCCAATTCCAAAAGCCAAAAATAAGATTCCTGGAATTAATAAATGAATTCTTTTTACAGATGAAATTGCTGAAAGAGACAGTAAGAAAGTGCAAAATCCTACAATTCCGCCTAAAATCGTACCTATTCCTACTAGCATTAAGTATATCTTTGGAGTTGTCAATATTTGTGCAGTCTTTAAACCCACAAAATTAAGCAGCTTCTG
>ERZ1643250.1115-NODE-1115-length-24607-cov-11.289345_pt1 | contig 24607 bp, 24 predicted proteins | sample MGYA00579262_ERZ1643250 | MGnify/ENA primary metagenome ERZ1643250 (study PRJEB29033, sample SAMEA4952265) | chicken gut metagenome | biome: Broiler Chicken; feature: Gastrointestinal Tract; material: Caecum | place: Ireland | collected 2018 | study: Broiler... | reverse complement strand
CGCTTAGGAGGCGAGTGCTCTATCCAGCTGAGCTACGAAGACATTCTTTATATCCATCTGTGAAGGTTCTTGTTATAAGCGCCCTCGCAAATTTCACTCTGATATTTTAATCGAAAACCTTGCATTTGTCAACATAGGTTTCTTTTTCATACAGCATTCCTCTTACTTGTTTCTGTTACATACAGTCCACTTCTCCCTGCAGCCAGATATAACCCTTAAATCTTCTGCCTTTTTCCGGAACGCCTGTGATATCTGATTTTGCAATGGTGAATTCAATCTGAATAGAATTACATTCCAGAGAGATATAATAGAACTCCTCTCCTGTCAGGCTGTTGGTCATGACAGAGACATCGATGATATCTCCCAGGATTGAATACTTATCACACTCCACTGTATAAGGCATAAAATACGAATTCACAATAGTAAAAATGTCTTCTTTTTTGGAACGGTTGCTCACCAGAGTGTAGGTGTCCATATCTTCCAGTGTAAGCTGTTCCATGGCTTCCACATCTCCGGCCTTGGCTGCGTCTATCATCTGGTTGCGGATCTCATTGCCCTGCCGTTCTTTTTTTCTCTGATGTTCATCTCTTTCAATAGGAAGAATCACCATACCGCCAAAAGAAAGTCCCGACAACGTAATGCAGTTGAATTCTTCCTGGAACATTCCATTTTTTCTTTTCAGATATTCCACGATATTATTGACATGAAAAATCAGAGGAATCCCCAGATTATTCTCATCGCAGATGCATGCGTATTCATGGCATGCCGTATATTTTTCAAACTCCGGATTCTCATGGAACAAACAGTTCAGGCCCCGGACATAAGGAAAAAAGAATTCCTTTTCTGCATAGTCTTTATCTGCCACTTCTGCCACAGCCACTCCCACAGCTTCTCCAAAATCCTTCTCATATATGATCAGCTCTTCTCCATTTTTCATTTCGAAAGAGTCCTGTCTGGTGTGGTTCTGTTTCACATAGTCCGTCAGCTCTCTGATCTTCTTTTTTGTATTATATTTCCCCAGCCCAATTGCCCGTAAATATCGATACATTTTTATGCTCCCTGTTTTAGATTATTTTCTCATCTTCTGGTTAATTATATATTTATATTCCCTACTTTGCAAGATAAAAAAGAAGACCGGAAAAGTAAAAATCACTCTCTTCTTTTCCGATCTTCTGTATTATGATTTTTTGATCAATTATTTTTTGCAGCCACATGCTTTTCCCCATAATGCAGGGCCATTTCCAGAGAAATCTTTTCTTCCTCCGCCAGGGCGATATTACATTCGCCATTTTTAATTTCCTTCATATAAACGTGGCATCCGGCTCTGTTATGTATGGTATTTAGAATAAATCCATCATTGGAGTCATTCAACAGAGTAAGGGCAAAACTCATATTTCCGCCGCTCACGGAATTCTCCAGATTAAATGCATCGTATCGGTGAATTCCTATCTTGCTGTAACACCTTCTCACTTTTTCATAAATGATTGCAATCTGGTCATCATTATCTTTCTGACCTTCTTTCAACTCATCAATCTCGCGAAATCGTTTGTAAATGGTGTATTCCAGCGATTTGCCACTCTCTCCCGTCATGAACTCCATATATCTCTTCCTCAACCGAAGATAATCCAGTAAAAGAAAAAATAATGCAATGACCAGCACAGCCATGATCACGCAGGTTCCAATCATGAATACATCAAAATCCATATTTAAAAAACTTAAAATATTACTCTCCATACTCTTCTCCTGTTTCCTGTATATTTTTTCTTTTTCAGAGCTTCTTTATATTGAAGCGTTTCTATTATAGCATAATGTAAGATGTTCCTGCCACTGTATAAAAAAAGAAAATCTGTCACAATATTATTTTCACGGTTTCATTACCCTTGTCCGTACATTTTAAAACCGGTCTATGATCTTCAATTACCTTTCGTCTGAATGCTCTGGATCAGATCAATGATTCTCTCCAGCTCCTCCGCAGAATAGTACTCGATTTCTATGCGTCCTTTATTGTTTTTCTTATTTTTTATTGTAACTTTACTTCCCAGAATATCTTTCATTCTGCCCTCAAAGAAATGAAACATTTCTGCCTTTTGAGAATCTTCTTCCTCTTTTTCTTTTCCCTTTTGCTTATGTTCCATCATTCTTTTTACCAGCTGTTCCGCTTCTCTCACACTTAAATTCTCATCAAGGATTTTGCATGCTGTTTCATACTGCAAATCTTTATCTTCTATTGGTATGATAGTTCTTCCATGACCGCTTGTGATGAGATTATCCATGATCATCTTCTGTACTCTCTCATCCAGACGCAGGAGACGCATGGTATTGGTGATAGCCGTCCGGCTTTTTGAGACGCTGGCAGCAATCTCATCCTGCTTCAAACCATAATCTTCCTGAAGTTTTTGATACGCCTGTGCTTCCTCAATGGGATTCAAATCTTCCCGCTGCAGATTTTCAATCAGAGAAATCTTTAATATTTCTTTATCATCGTACTCTTTTATGATGACCGGAACTTTTTTTAAACCAGCTTTCTTGCTGGCTCTCCATCTTCTCTCACCGGCAATAATCTCATAGTAGTCTCCCTTTTTTTTCACAATCAACGGCTGAATTACACCAAACTGTTTGATTGACTCCGACAGTTCCTCGATGGCATCTTCATCAAACTGTTTTCTCGGCTGTTCTCTGTTTGGCTCAATTTTTCTGATATCCACTTCAATATCATACTCATTGATACCCTCATCTTTACTTTCATTTTTTCTTTTTTCTTTGTCATCGTCGGCTTTATGAGAAGACATATCTTCCCTCGGTATCAGCATATCAAGTCCACGGCCCAGACCTTTTTTAATTGCCATCCACTTTCCCCTTCTCTTTTTATATTCGTTCTATCTTTTCATTTCTTGATTATTTTCATTTCTTGATTATTTTCAATGCGATTTGCTTTTTCGCTTTTCCATTTATCTCTCAATGTTTCACGTGAAACATTGATTTTTATCATTTACTATTTTCAATCACTTCATCGGCCAAACGACTATAGGCCTCTGCTCCGGAAGATCTCTTGGAGTACAGATTGATTGGAAGTCCGTGACTTGGCGCCTCGGCCAGGCGCACATTTCTAGGAATAATAGTCTTATAAATGTTTTGATTTAAATTATCCTTCACATTTTCCACAACCTGTAACGATAAATTTGTTCTGGCATCATACATTGTAAACACAACGCCTTCTATATTTAAAGAAGGATTCAGATTCTCCTGAATCAAATTAATCGTATAAATTAACTGTGTCAGACCATCCAGCGCATAGAATTCACACTGAATCGGAACCAGAACAGAATCAGAAGCTGTCATAGCATTTACTGTCAGCATACCTAGCGCCGGCGGGCAGTCCAAAATAATAAAATCGTAATCGTCCTTAATCGGAGCCAACTTTCTCTTTAAAATATACTGCATATTTTCCGAAGTGATCAACTCAATCTCTGCACCTGCCAGATTTCTGTTGGATGGAATTAAAAATAAATTTCCAAAACAATTATCAATCTCCACGATGGAATCCTCCACAGGAATCTCATCTCTCAGAACCTCATAGATTGTTTTATCCAGTTCATTTTTTTCCAATCCAAGTCCGCTGGTGGTATTTCCCTGAGAATCCATATCCACTAAAAGGACTTTTTTTCCTTTCTCTGCCAGGCAGGCAGACAGATTAATGGAAGTTGTCGTCTTTCCAACTCCGCCTTTCTGATTAGCAACGGCAATCACTCTGCCCATTCTACAAACCTCCATTTCATTTTCTATTACGTTATCAATCAGAAATCTTCCAATTGAAATACTTATTAACAGTTCAGCCATGACATTTCAAAAACTCGCTACCCAGACAGGAATATAGCTGAACCGTTATACATTTTCTTCATTGGACATTATAACACACATTAAATGAAAATACAGTCCAATGTTTCACGTGAAACATTGCTAATTTTCTACGTAAAAAATAGCAGCGACAGAACATTAGCTCTGCTATATTTAAAATCGTTCTTTATATAAATATGATATATGATTTTCAAGCAAAAAGAGGAATGTTTCACGTGAAACATTCCTCTTCGTTTATGACAAATATTTTGATCATAATTCAAGATATTCTATTACATCTGCTCCGGACACTCAATTCCCAGCAATGCAAGCGCATCTTTAATCACACGCATTGTGATAGATACCACTTTCAAACGTGCCATCTTCACATTTTCATCTTCCACATTAATCTGGCAGTCATGATAGAACTTATTGAAATGCTGTGCCACCGATACAGCAAATCTTGAAATCATAAACGGCTCATATTTATCTGCGGCATCCTTAATTACCTCAGGGAATCTTGTGATATCTTTCAGAAGATTCATGGTCACATCATCTGTAAGAACACTGTAATCAATTTCTTCCGGAATCGTCACATCCCCTGCCTTACGCATTACACTGGCACAACGAGCATATGTGTACTGTACATATGGTCCGGTTTCTCCATCAAAGTTGAGGATCTTATCCCAGTTAAACACAACATCTTTGATTCTCTGGTTATAAAGGTCATTGAACAAAATAGCACCGATACCCACCTGTCTTGCCACAGTCTCTTTGTCTTCCAGATCCGGATTCTTCTCCTCAATGATTTCATAAATCTTCTGGATGGACTCATGAAGAATCTCTTCTGCATAGATAACATTACCACTTCTTGTGGATAATTTACCGCCTTCCATACTTACCAGACCGTATGGCACATGAACCAGCTGGTCATACCAATCATATCCAAGAAGTTCGATCACTTTAAATACCTGTGCGAAATGCAGCTTCTGTTCCAATCCTGTAACATATATACATTTATCGAAATGATAGGTTTTCTTACGATAGAAGAGCGCTGCCAGGTCACGGGTAGCATAAATACTGCTTCCGTCTTTTTTGGTGATCAGACATGGAGCCATATTATAATCATCCAGAGGAACGATATGCGCTCCGTCGCTTTCCACGAGAAGATGCTTCTCATTTAACTCATCAACTACCGCCTGGGTCTTGTCACGATAGAAGCTCTCTCCTGTATAGTGATCAAATTCCATACCCAGAAGTTTATAAATCCGTTTGTATTCCACAAGACTGATATCCTTGAACCACTGCCAGATAGACAGCGCTTCCTCGTCGCCCTGCTCCATCTTCACAAACCATGCTCTCGCCTCATCATTGAGAGAATCATCTTTCTCTGCTTCCTGATGGAACTTCACATAAATCTTCATCAGCTCGGCGATACCGTTTTTCTCCACGGCTTCTTTGCTGCCCCAGCGTTTATATGCCACGATCAGCTTACCAAACTGTGTTCCCCAGTCTCCCAGATGATTGATTCGCTCCACATGATACCCCAGTTTAGAATAAATCTTATATAAAGAGTTTCCGATGATTGTTGTACGAAGATGACCCACATGAAAATTCTTTGCCACGTTTGGGGAAGAATAGTCAATACAGATGGTCTTTCCCTCTCCCTCATCGGAAGCACCAAAATCTTCTACTCCAATGGTTTTCACCAGCTGTTTTGCAAACTCTTCCTTGGCAAAGAAGAAATTGATATATCCTCCCACATTTTCTACTTTAGAGAAAATATCATAATTTTTCTCAAGAATCTTCTTTGTCAGATCCTCCGCAATCATATTCGGCGCTTTGCGGTAAACCTTTGCCAGTTTAAAACACGGAAAAGCAAAGTCACCCATATCACTTTTCTTCGGAATCTCCAGGGCGGAAGCAATCTCCTCTTTCTCCAACTCCTGAATATTTTCTGCTAAAATATCAATTAACTGCGCTTTCATTTTTCCATCCTTTCTCATTATCCCATTTGTAAAATATCATCCATTTCCTGGATCAGTTCCCGGATTTCTTCTATATGTTCATCGATCCGTGAAATACTCTCCTGTATCTGATTCATCTGATCAGACAGCTCTTTCTGTTTTTCGTCCTTTTTATCCTCCTCCAGGTCTGACAAATTCAGAGGAGAAAAATATTTACGAATATCCTTCTGTTCTACATGCTGAAACAATGTCTTATCCCGCTGCTCTCTCTCAATCTTCAGCTGAAGAATCTGATTCTCGTAATCATCCTTTTTTTCTGTGAGATACATCATCTCTTTTGACAAATGTGCCTTCATCTTCTCATCAAACCGAACCAGACGCTCTCTGAAATCAGAATCGGGATGATATACTTTATTTTTCTTCTTCGCACTCATAAATTTCCACCTCTTCCTGTCATCCTACAGAGGATTTTTAGACGGAACGCCGGCTTTTCTCGGGTAAGCTTTTGGAGTTCCCTTGCATTTCTTTATTTTAATAAGAACTCTCAGCGAATCCTCTCCCGGAAGCTGAAATTCATCCACCTGCATGATTTTGCTGCCCAGCGCCCGCATACAGGAATCGCTGCTCTCTATCTCTTCCAGACCTTTTCCTGCCTTATAAGAGACAAAAAAACCATTGACTCTCACAAAAGGAATACAATACTCGCTTAAAGTACTTAAATTGGCAACAGCTCTGGATACCGCCAGATCAAACTGTCCTCTGTACTCTGGCTTTCTTGCCAGATCTTCCGCCCGTCCGTGAACCGCTTCCACTCCGGTTAAGCCCAGATCCCTGATGACTTCCTGCAGAAACTTTACCCTCTTATTAAGAGAATCCAGAAGCACCACCGATATTTCCGGATAAACAATTTTTAGCGGTATTCCCGGAAAACCGGCGCCGGTTCCAATATCGATCAGGGACTTCACACTGTCCATATCCATAACTCTTCTGCAGGTAAGGCTGTCGATAAAATGCTTCTCAATGACCTCATCTTCTTCGGTAATTGAAGTTAAATTCATCACCTTATTCTTTTCGATGAGAAGATGATAAAACTTTTCAAACTGTTCCAGCTGTTTCTCATTCAAACTTATACCGGCGTCAACAGATGCCTTTTTTAATTTTTCACTGAAATTCATACTTTTACTCCAGAATCTTCCTCACAAGGGTCCAGTTCCCTGTCCCATTTTCTGGGTACTGCCGTCCTGGTTCCGGGACACTGCCTGCACCCCATATATCTGCCCATCCAGTTTACATGTTCCCCGTCTCTGCGTCAACCTTCTTCTCATTTTTTCGTCTTCTCATCTGCTCGATGTAAACCAGAAGCACAGAAATATCTGACGGCGATACGCCGGAAATCCTTGAAGCCTGACCGATGGAATGCGGACGGATATCATTTAACTTCTGAACGGCTTCCTTTCTTAAATTATGCACATCTTCATAAACGATGCTCTCCGGTATGAGCTTATTTTCCATCTTTTTAAACTGCTCCACCTGTTTCATCTGTCTGGAAATGTATCCCTCATATTTAAGATTAATATTTACCTGTTCTATAACAGCAGGATCAAGGGGAACTCTGTCCGGATCAAGCTCCGCCAGACATTCATAATCAAGCTCCGGTCTCTTGATAAGTTCCGCCAAAGTGGAAGCGCTCTTTAACGGTGTACTTCCATTTTTGACGAGAATCTCCTGCACCCGCTTTCCAGCTCCGATATGAATATTCCGGACTCTCTCCGTCTCTTCCTCAATCTGTCTTCTCTTTTCACAGAATTTATCATATCTATCTTTTTCGATAAGTCCAATTTCATATCCCAGAGGCGTCAGACGCATATCAGCGTTGTCCTGCCTTAAAATAAGACGATACTCCGCTCTCGATGTCATCATTCGGTATGGTTCATGATTTTCCTTCGTGACCAGATCATCGATGAGCACCCCGATGTAGGCCTGAGAACGATCCAGAATCACAGGTTCTTTCCCCTGACATTTTCTCGCCGCATTGATACCGGCGATCAGTCCCTGGGCAGCAGCTTCCTCATATCCGGAACTGCCGTTAAACTGTCCTCCGCTGAACAAACCGCTGATATTTTTAAATTCCAGAGACAGACGCAGCTGATTCGGATTGATGCAGTCATACTCTATGGCATAAGCATTACGGATAATCTTTACATGTTCAAGCCCCCGGACTGTCCGGTACATGGCGTACTGCACATCCTCCGGCAGAGAACTGCTCATGCCGCCCACATACATCTCATTGGTATACTCTCCTTCCGGCTCGATAAACAGCTGATGCCGGTTCTTATCTGCAAAACGTACCACCTTATCTTCAATGGACGGACAGTACCTCGGACCGGTTCCCTCAATCATACCGGAATACAACGGCGACCGGTCCAGATTGTCCCGGATAATTTTATGGGTCTCTTCATTCGTATAGGTCAGCCAGCAGGAAATCTGCTCTCTCCTGATATCTTCTTCTTTATTGGTAAAACTGAACGGAACAATGGTCTCATCGCCAAACTGCTCCTCCATAACGGAAAAATCAATGGAACGCTTATCAATTCTCGCCGGAGTTCCCGTCTTAAAACGGTAAAGCTCCACGCCGTTATCCATCAGAGACTGGCTCAGATGATTGGCGGCCTGCAGACCATTGGGTCCGGTGTATTCCACCACATCACCATACAGACATCTGGCCTTCAGGTAAGTTCCCGTGGCCAGCACCACTGTCTTCGCATGGTAGATGGCTCCAGAAAAAGTTTTCACTCCCCGGATACTGCCCTCTTCCACCAGAAGCTCTGTCACCTCTCCCTGACGAAGAGTCAGATGATCCGTATTCTGCAGCGTATAACGCATGGAAATCGAGTAGTCATCTTTATCCGCCTGAGCACGCAGAGAATGGACCGCCGGTCCTTTTGATTTATTGAGCATTTTGGACTGAATATAAGTCTTATCAATATTCTTTCCCATCTCTCCGCCCAGAGCATCAATCTCCCTCACCAGATGGCCTTTGGAGCTGCCTCCGATATTGGGATTACAGGGCATCAGGGCCACACTGTTCATACTGACGGTAAAAATAATAGTCTCACAGCCAAGTCTTGCCGCTGCCAGCGCCGCCTCACAGCCGGCATGACCCGCTCCCACAACAATCACGTCATAATATTCTTCTACAACTTTCATATATCTTTCCTCTACCTTCGGTAACAGTTCAGCCATACATCTCGGAAAGGCGCTGCCTTGGCAGCTTCTTCGGCTCATGACTGAACTGTTACCTATTTTCCTGTACAGAATCTGGAGAATATCTCATTGACCAGATCTTCTTCCACTGCTTCTCCCGTAATCAATCCCAGCTTTTCATAGGCATTCATCAAATCAATCGTGAAGAAATCCTCCGGCATTCCGTTCTCTATACTCTCTTTCACACACAGAAAACTGGAGAGCGCCTCATCCAGGGCATTTTTATGACGGGCGTTGGTAATATACATTTCCTGGTTTGCGTCTATTTTACCATGAAACATCATTTTTTTTAACTCTCCGATAAAATCATCGATACCCTGATTATACTTGGCCGATATGGAAATGATCGGTTCATCCCCATCTGCATATTCCTTCAGCCGAGCGATATCTTTCTCAAATTTTCCTACCGCCATGGACTCCCTTCCGTCTGACTGCCCTGCAGGAGTATCAGATATATCCGCTTTTGTCATATCGGATTTGTTCAGCAAGAACATTTTCTTCCGGCCGCGAATCTGCTCCAGAATATCAAAGTCTTCTTTCGAGAGGGGGACGGATGTATCAGCCACAAACAATATAATATCGGCGCTCTCCATCTCTTTTCTTGCCTTTTCCACCCCGATTTTTTCCACGGTGTCTTCCGTATCCCGGATTCCTGCCGTATCAATGATATTTAAGGTGATGCCGTCAATGGTCACCGACTCTTCCAGCGTATCTCTGGTAGTTCCGGCAATTTCCGTGACAATAGCCCTCTCCTCTCCTAACAATGCATTTAAAAACGAGGACTTTCCCGCATTGGGCTTACCCACAATACAGGTCCGGATTCCCTCAGCAATATACCTGCCATCATCATAGGAAGACAACATTTTCTTTGTCTCATCGGCCCACTCTTCTACCTTCGGATACAATGTCTCCCCGTAACCGTCCAGACTGATATGTTCCGGATCGTCCAGGGCCGATTCGATAAATGCCACCTGATAAAGTACTTCTTCTCTGATTCGCTTTATTTTGTCAGAAAGGCTTCCCTTCAACTGAGAGACAGAATTACGTCTCGCCAGCTCATTTCTTGATTCTATCAGATCCATAACCGCCTCTGCCTGAGACAGATCAATTCTTCCATTTAAAAAGGCTCTTTTTGTAAACTCTCCCGGCTCCGCCGGTCTGGCCCCGTGTTTCAGCACCAGATTCAGGATACGATAGACCACAGACACTCCTCCGTGGCAGTCAATCTCCACCACATCTTCTCTTGTATAACTGTGAGGCGCCTTCATGATAATCACTATACATTCGTCGACAACCACATCCCCGTCTTTGATATTCCCATAATATACGTGATGACTCTCCAGAGACGAAACATCTTTTTTCTTATTATAAGGCTCAAAGATTTCAGAAAGAATTCTCATGGCTTCTTCTCCGCTGATCCGGATAATACCGATTCCCGCATTGGAGACAGCGGTGGCGATAGCCGCAATGGTATCAAATTCATTTATCATCAATTTCCGCTCCATTCAAAAATAGGATGTTTAAAAAATCCTGAGGAATCTTTAAACATCCTTTATTATTATCTGTCTTTTTTTAACATGATCACAACTCTGCGGTAAGGCTCTTCCCCTTCGCTTCTTGTACATACGTATCTGTCATTCTGTAAAGCTGAATGAATGACCCTTCTCTCATATGGATTCATCGGTTCCAGAGATACCGGTTTCTTCGTTCTCTTCACAGTGTACGCAATCTTTTTGGCCAGCTTCTCCAGAGTTACCTTTCTTCTTTCCCGGTAGTTCTCTGTGTCCAGCTTCACGCGGATGTACGCATCACCTTCTTTATTGACGAAAAGGCTGATCAGATACTGAAGCGCATCCAGAGTCTGACCGCGCTTTCCAATGAGGATACCCATATCCGGACCGGACAGCTCAATGTTCATCACATTGTCTTCCTCATGGAACTGAATGGAAACCACTGTCTCCACCTTCATGGCGGCAAACAATTCATCGCAGAATTCCTGGGTTCTCTCCACCAGGGACTTCTTCAATGTCACCCGGATCACTGCCGGTTTCACATTAAATATTCCAAGGAAACCTGAACTTCCTTCTTCTACCACTTCATAATCTAATTTGTCACTGGTAACTCCAAGCTCAACACTGGCTGCCGTAATAGCATCGTCTATCGTTTTGCCTTTAAATTCCATAACATCCACTATTTCTTACCTCCCCTGGTATTCTGCTCCTTATCATACTGAGATACCAGATAAGCATTTTTACCAATCTCACCCAATTGATCCACATCAACATTCTGACCGTTGGCAGAGCTGCCGGAAGCGCCAGGCATCTTTTTCAGATTCATGGTAGCCACATCCGTGATCGTCTTTCTGCCGGATACCTGCTGCTGATTATCTGCGTTATCCGCTGCGCCGGTCAGTCTTTCCATCATGGTCTTCTTACCTTTTGCCTTCTTCTTGGCTGCCTTCTCGCGGTTTTTCTCAATCATTTTGTCGAGATCCGCATGCTCCATATATTTGTTGACAATGATCTGCTGTATACACATGAAAAGCGCACTGGTCGCCCAGTAAAGTCCCATTCCGGCCGGAGCAACCAGACAGAAATAGAAAGACATCAACGGCATCACATACGTCATGCTCTTTGTCATTCCCGCTGCAGGATTATCTCCCATATCCGGCTGTTTCATGGTTTTGGTGGTCAGGAACTGGAATAATGCCGCTAAGATTGGAATCAGAAGATATACAGAAAGTCTGAATCCCGGAGCCTGCGCCACATTGATGCCGAAAATGAAGTTATTGATACCGGCCACCTGATGGTGAACACTCTCAATGACTCCGGAAATAGACGGCATGGCATCCGCCAGCTGTCCCCAGGCATCTGCAGTAAAATAGTTCAGGACGTCGATAATCTGGTTAGACGTCGCATTGTTTGGAAGCTCTGATATATAAGATGAATGCACTCCATCGGCAATCTTATTAATCGTATCCACATAACCAGGGGTCTGCTGAATCGCAGTCACCGCAGTCATATAAATATCTTTTACCTGCGGAATATAGGCAGGTACATTACGCACAACATTAAAGAATGCAAGGAAAATAGGGAACTGAATCAAAATCTGAGCACATCCGCCGGTCGGACTGGTGCCGTACTTTTCATAAACAGCCTGAATCTCCTCATTCTGTTTTGCCAGGGAAGCCTGGTCCTTCTTGTTGCGGTACTTTTTCTGAATCTTGGTAATCTCAGGCTGCATGGCCTGATTGATCTTTGTGAACTTCTGCTGTTTGATTGTAAGCGGAGTCATAATCAAACGCACGAACACAGTAAAAATAATGATACTTAAACCGATATTCTGAATGCCCACTAAATCAAGCAATCGGAATATAATATCAATAACGTACCCCAGCAGCGTGGATATCCACCCTATAACAGGGGTTGACGACTGCGTCAATAGCATACTTCTCCTCCTTAATTACGGAACCGGATCATACCCGCCTTTTGCAAAAGGATTACAGCGCAGTATCCGCCATACAGCCAGCAGCCCGCCTTTGACCACCCCGTATTTCTGCAGTGCCTCAATGGCATACTGGGAACAGGTTGGTATATAAATACAGGTTGCTCTTCCTTTCAGAGCGGACAGATATTTCTGATAAAACTTAATACTTTTAATTAAAATTGTTTTCATTTGAAATCTCTTCCAATAAATGATGCTGTTTCAACAAATGAATAATGGCACTTTCAAATTTCTTATATCCGGAATCACTAGCTGCTTTTCGTGCCACAATCACAATATCATAACCCTGACAAACGTCCTCCCAGTGAAGACGCATCACTTCCCGAATCACTCTGGTCACTCTGTGTCTTATGATACTGTTTCCAACTTTTTTACTGACGGAAATCCCAACCCTGTTATATGGCAGCCCGTTTTTCAAAATAATCATAACAAAGCAACGATTCACCTTTGATAAACCGCTGCGATATACGGACTGGAATTCCCTGTTCTTTTTTAAAGACTGAAATTTACTAAGCAAACTTTCTCACCTTTCCAAAGTAAACAAATGAGAAAAGAAAAGGCCACATGACTGCGACCTAAGCTGACAATTTATTTCTTCCTTTTGCTCTTCTTCTGGCTAATACCTTTCTGCCATTAGCAGTGCTCATTCTTTTTCTGAAACCATGAACTTTAGATCTCTGTCTCTTTTTTGGCTGATATGTCATCTTCATAGCGAAAGCCACCTCCTTCGATAATTCTCTCCTGTGTTGAAAAACATCACACCTATTATATTGAAAAAACCATACCTCGTCAAGTAAATCCTCATTATTTTTCCCATAAAATCTGTTTTTTCACTTTTTCCACATAATACGCAGGACTTATCCACGAGTTATCCACAATTTGTGCATAACTTGTGCATAACTTTGGAAATATACACAATTTCCCTTTGATTTCTGGCTCATAACAAGGAAAATCCTTCATTTTTCGAATGTGTATAAGTGAATAAAAGTTATCCACAATCCACATTTTTCGATTTTTATCCATTTTTTCTCATATTTTTTCAACTTATCCACAATAAGTTATCCACATTTTCTAATTGAAAAAAAATCAGCTTTGTTATACACTTATATTTACACACTTCTGCCCTGAGATCGTTTGTACTATCAGCTCAGAAGAAAATATCATTGTACTATAGGCACGCCGGTGCGTATTTTTTTACAATATTTTCCGGCATGTCAGGATAATCGGAATGGAGTTAGGGAAATATGAAAGAAAAAATCGAGGCCAATTGGCAAAAAATATTAGACATTCTCATAAAAGAACAGGATGTCACGCAAGTGGCGGTCCATACCTGGATCGAACCGCTGGTCATTCAGTCCGTCACTGACAGCACCATCACTTTTTTTGTGTCCCGGGGACCAAGGGGAATTGAATTTATCAAACATAAATATTATGACGTACTTTTATCCATGGCAATCGAACAGGTCACAGGACAGCAATTCGAAATTGTTTTCACGGATTCCCCTGCTGCCGAAGAATCTGCACCTGAAGAAAAGCCTGCAAAGAAAAAAAAGACTTCCGTTCCGTCAGAATACCTGGGAAACCTGAATCCAAAATACACCTTTGATACTTTTGTGGTCGGTCCCACCAACAAAATGGCACATGCAGTATCAGTCGCTGTGGCGGAATCACCGGGAGGTTCTTACAATCCTCTCTTCCTCTACGGAGGTGCGGGACTCGGTAAAACCCACCTAATGCATTCCATCGCACATCACATCATTAATAATAGGAAGGATCTGCGTGTTTTATACGTCACTTCCGAAAAATTTACCAATGAACTGATCGATTCTTTAAAGCATGACAAAAACAAAGAATTCCGGGATAAATACCGGAATATCGATGTTCTGCTTATCGATGATATCCAGTTTATTATAGGAAAAGAAAGTACGCAGGAAGAGTTTTTCCATACCTTCAATGAACTGCACGAAGCGAAAAAACAGATCGTCATATCTTCCGATAAGCATCCAAGAGAGATTTCCACCCTGGAAGAACGTCTCCGCTCCCGTTTTGAATGGGGCATCACCGCGGATATTCAGCCGCCGGATTATGAGACCCGGATGGCGATTCTTAAAAAACGGGCCGAACTGGAAAATCTTGAGATTGATTCTGAAGTCATGCAGTATGTGGCCACGAATATTACATCAAATATTCGTGAACTGGAAGGCGCGCTCAACAAGATCTGTGTTTTCGCCAACCTGGAGAATCGTCCGGTCACCCTCTCTCTCGCTGAGGAAGCCCTGAAGGATATCATCGAAACTCAGAAAGAAATCACGCCGGAATTTATCATGGAAGTGGTGGCGGAACATTATAACATCACGGTTTCCGACATTCTCTCCCGAAAGAAAAACAAGGAAATCGCCAATCCAAGACAGATCTGCATGTACCTGAGCAGAAAATACACCAACTCATCTCTTCAGGCCATCGGAAAAATCATGGGAAACCGGGATCACACCACGGTCATGCATGGCTCCGATAAAATAGCGGACCTTTTAACCCGCGACGAACAGTTAAAATCCAACATGGACATTCTTATCAAGAAGCTGAATCCGCCAACCTGACAGGGGGCGGACAGCTCAACCCGACAAAATAAAGGAGAGCCGGCCCCCGGATACTGTCCTTTATTTTTATCCACATTTTATCCAGAAAGGCTGTGGATTACCTGTGGATAGTATGTGGATAGTTTTTATACTGTGGATAAACATCAAGTTGAAAATCGGTTATCCACACCCCTGTCCTCATAGTTATCCTTTGGGATTTCCCCTGATATTCAGCGGTTATTCCCACTTATGCACACAATCAACAGCCCCTACTACTACTACTACTGATATTATCTTATTAATATATTTCATTTACACCGAAAGGAGTTATGCACAACCATGAAAATCATTTGTCCTAAAAGCCAGTTCTTACATGGCGTTACGATTGTTTCCAAAGCTGTTTCCACAAAAACAACCATGGATATTTTAGAATGTATCTTAATTGAAGCATTTGACGGAAGCATTAAGTTAACTGCCAATGATACAGAACTGGGAATTGAAACAACCATTGACGGAGACATCATATCTCCCGGTAAAATCGCCCTTGAAGCTAAACTTTTTTCTGAAATCATTAAAAAAATTCCTGATAATGATGTTATCCTTGAAACAGAAGAAAATGGTAATACCAGCATCCGATGTGAACAGATCCAGTGCAATATCATGGGAAAACAGGGGGATGACTTCTCTCATCTTCCGGTGATTGAAAGGGAAAATAAGATTACTGTTTCTCAATATGATTTAAAAGAAGTCATTCGTCAGACAATTTTCTCTGTTTCCGATAATGAAAACAACAAATTAATGACCGGAGAATTATTTCAGATTGAAAAAAATCAACTGACAGTCACTTCTCTTGACGGTCACCGGATTTCTGTGCGAAAAATTGCTCTTCAGGATAATTATCCAAAGATGGAGGTCATCGTTCCCGGCAAAACTTTATCGGAAATCAGTAAAATTCTTCCGGGAGAAGCCAAAGACAGTGTCAATATGTATATCACAGATAAACACATTTTATTTGAATTTGAAAATACACTTGTGGTTTCCCGCCTTCTGGAAGGAAAATTTTATAATATCAGCCAGATGCTTTCCACAGATTATGAGACAAAGATTGTGATTAATAAAATGGAACTGCTCCGTTGTCTGGATCGTTCCACATTATTTGTCAAAGAATCAGATAAAAAACCAATTATTCTGAAAATTGAGGACGGAAAAATGGATCTGATGATTTCTTCCCAGATTGGTTCCATGCAGGATCAGATTCAGATGGAAAAAGAGGGAAAAGATCTGATCATCGGCTTCAACCCGAAGTTTTTGGTGGATGCTCTCCGGGTCATTGACGAGGAAGAAATCACCATGTATATGATCAATTCCATTGCTCCTTGCATCATCCGGGATGAACAGGTGTCCTACCTCTATCTCATTCTGCCGATTAATGTCAATAACAGTGGAATTTAAGGAACGTTAAAAAAATAACAGAAATTCAGGACAAAATATCAATAAATTGATAAAAAAATAACAATATAGGTTTTGTAAAGTTTTATAATACAATGTTTTTCAGAATACAAATACAGGAGTTTTCAAATGGAATTTAAGTTAAGAGATGATTTTATTAAATTGGGACAGGCTTTGAAGGCGGCAGGCCTTGTGGATTCCGGTCTGGATGCTAAAATTGTCATTCAGGACGGGGAAGTATCCGTCAATGGCGAGGTGGAGACCCGCCGTGGCAAAAAGCTCTATCCTGGAGATGTGGTGGAGTTTGACGGGGAAACCATTGAGATCGTTGGTTAAAAAGATGGATCGGTGAAACGGGGCGTCCTTTCACAGGGCCGCTCTGCCGTCGAAAAGAACGGAATACAGTATACAGGAGGAGAAGTTATGTTTGTGGAATCCATACAATTGAATAATTACAGGAATTATGATTCGGCAGACGTCACATTTTCTCCCGGTGTCAATATATTTTTCGGTGACAATGCACAGGGGAAGACGAATCTTTTGGAGGCGGTGTATCTGAGCGGGACTTCCCGCTCCCACCGGGGAAGCAGGGACAGGGAGTTGATCCGGTTTGGAGCGGATGAAGCACACATCCGTCTGTTTTTTAAGAAAAAAGATTTGTCTCACCGGCTGGATTTTCATTTAAAACAAAGAAAAGCCAAGGGGATCGCCATCGACGGCGTGCCTATCAAGAGAACCAGTGAGCTTCTGGGGCTTTTGCCCATCGTCTTTTTTTCGCCGGAGGATCTGAGTATGATCAAGAACGGTCCGGCCATGCGCCGGAAGTTCCTGGATATGGAAATGAGCCAGCTGGACAGGGTCTATCTTCAGTATCTGAGCAATTATAACCGGCTGCTCGGGGAGAGAAATAATCTTTTGAAACAGATTGCGGTTTTTCCTCAGCTCAGGGAAACGCTGGACGGCTGGGATGAACAGCTCATTGAGACGGGGGAGAATATCATCAGAAAGCGGGAAGCCTTCATCGGCAGAATCGATGAGATGATGAGAGAGATCCACGGGAAGCTGACGGGCAGTCAGGAGAATATGCAGGTGCGCTATGAGCAGAATGTGACGGTGGAAGCGTTCCGGGAGACCCTCTGGAGCAGAAGAGACAGGGATATACGGACAGGAACCACCTCTGTGGGGCCGCACAGGGACGATATGGCGTTTTTTATCAATGAGGTGGACATTCGCCGCTTTGGTTCCCAGGGACAGCAGAGAACGGCTGCTCTGGCGTTGAAATTATCGGAGATCCGTCTCATCGAACAGATTGCCGGCGATAAGCCGATTCTGCTTCTGGACGATGTTTTGTCAGAATTGGACAGCCACCGGCAGAATTATCTTTTAGAGAATATCTCGGATATCCAGACAATGATTTCCTGTACGGGTCTGGATGATTTTGTCAATACACGCATGCATCTGGATAAGGTGTTTTATGTGGAACGGGGAAGCGTACGCGAGTACACCCCGTAATTTTGTTATGTTTAAAAAGTTGAATCTTAGGCGATATTTATGATATAATAAACTAGTTATGCTATGTAATTTTATGATATGCAAGAATTTAGATATATTCGGCAGGAGGTTTCAGTATGAGTGAAGAACAGATTTCTGCAGCCCAGGAATACGGCGCGGATCAGATTCAGATTTTAGAGGGTCTGGAAGCAGTGCGCAAAAGGCCTGGCATGTACATTGGAAGCACCTCATCGAAGGGCCTCCACCATCTGGTATATGAGATTGTTGATAATTCCATCGATGAAGCGCTGGCAGGGTACTGCGATACCATAGAGGTTTTCATCAATAAAGATAATTCCATCACGGTGCGGGATAACGGCCGGGGCATCCCGGTGGGCATCAATAAGAAAAAAGGAGTGCCCGCGGTGCAGGTGGTATTTACGATTCTCCATGCCGGCGGCAAATTCGGCGGCGGAGGATATAAAGTATCCGGCGGTCTCCACGGTGTGGGCGCCTCTGTTGTCAATGCCCTTTCCGTATGGCTGGAGGTGGATATCAGCCATGAGGGCAAGATTTACCGTCAGAGATATGAGCGGGGCAAGGTGATGTATCCGCTGACCATCGTGGGTGATACGGACAGAAGAGGAACGGAAGTACGTTTTCTTCCGGACCCGGAGATTTTTGAGGAGACTGTTTTTGATTTCGGAGTGCTGAAGCAGCGGCTTCGGGAAATGGCGTTCCTTACCAGGAATCTGAAGATTGTCCTGACAGATTTCAGGGAGGAAGAGCCAGTATCTCTCACGTTCCATTATGAGGGCGGAATCAAAGAATACGTGGAGTATCTCAATAAACAGAAAGAAGTGCTGTACCCGGAAGTCATTTACTGCGAAGGCAAAAAGGGAGACGTGTATGTGGAAGTGGCCATGCAGCATAACGACTCCTACAATGAGGGGGTCTACAGCTTTGTAAATAATATTACCACGCCGGAGGGAGGAACCCATCTGGCTGGCTTCAGAAGTGCGCTTACCAAGACGTTTAATGATTATGCCAGGGAGGCGAAACTGTTAAAGGACAATGAACAGAATCTTTCCGGAGAGGATATCAGAGAGGGGCTTGTGGCCATCATCAGTATCAAAATCCCGGAACCTCAGTTTGAAGGACAGACCAAGCAGAAGCTGGGAAACAGTGAGGCGAGGGGCGCCGTGGACAGCGTCGTCAGCGAGCAGCTCACATATTTCCTTGAGCAGAATCCTAATGTGGCAAAGGTCATCTGCGAGAAGGCAATTCTGGCACAGAGGGCGAGAGAGGCAGCGAGAAAGGCAAGAGATCTTACGAGAAGGAAGTCTGCCCTGGACGGCATGAGTCTTCCGGGCAAGCTGGCCGACTGCTCAGATAAAGATCCGGCCAACTGCGAGATCTATATCGTTGAGGGAGATTCCGCCGGCGGTTCCGCCAAGACGGCCAGAAGCCGTGCCACTCAGGCGATTCTGCCGCTGCGGGGCAAGATTCTCAATGTGGAGAAGTCAAGACTGGATAAGATCCTGGTCAACAATGAGATAAAAGCGATGATTACTGCCTTTGGAACAGGCATTCATGAAGATTTTGATATCACCAAGCTGCGGTATCACAAGATTATCATCATGACCGATGCCGATGTGGACGGCGCGCATATTGCCACCCTGCTTCTCACGTTCCTGTATCGTTTTATGCCGGAGCTGATCCGTCAGGGATACGTATATCTGGCGCAGCCGCCGCTTTATAAGATTGAGAAGAATAAGAAGGTCTGGTACGCTTACAGCGATGAGGAGCTCAATAAGATTCTCACGGAGATTGGAAGAGACGGCAATAACAAGATTCAGAGGTATAAAGGACTGGGTGAGATGGATGCCTCTCAGCTCTGGGAGACCACCATGGACCCTGAAAAAAGAATTCTTCTTCGTGTCAATATGGACGAGGATTCTCAGTCTGAGCTGGATCTTACTTTTGACACATTGATGGGAGACCGGGTGGAACCGAGAAGAGAATTCATCGAGGCCAATGCGAAGTATGTCCAGAATCTGGATATCTGATGATTCATGCAGGAGGAAAAAATGGACGATAGTAATATTTTTGATAAAATCCATGAGGTCGATTTGAAGGACACCATGGAAAAATCTTATATAGATTATGCCATGAGCGTGATTGTTTCCAGGGCTCTTCCTGACGTGAGGGACGGTCTGAAGCCGGTGCAGAGAAGAATTCTTTATTCCATGATCGAGCTGAACAACGGTCCGGATAAGCCGCACAGAAAATGTGCCCGTATCGTCGGTGATACCATGGGTAAATATCACCCGCACGGAGACAGCTCTATTTATGGCGCTCTTGTTAATCTGGCTCAGGAGTGGTCCACCAGATATCCGCTGGTGGATGGCCACGGCAACTTTGGTTCTGTGGACGGAGACGGAGCGGCAGCCATGCGTTATACGGAGGCACGTCTGTCAAAGATCTCCATGGAGATGACGGCGGACATTTACAAAGATACCGTTGATTTTACACCGAACTTTGATGAGACGGAGAAAGAACCGACGGTGCTCCCGTCCCGTTTTCCGAATCTTATGGTCAACGGAGCGCAGGGTATTGCGGTTGGTATGGCGACAAATATCCCGCCACATAATCTGAGAGAGACCATTGACGGTGTAGTCAGGATTATTGATAATCAGATCGAGGAGGACCGGGATACGGACATTGATGAGCTGATGGAGATCGTCAAGGGTCCTGATTTCCCGACAGGAGCCTCTATTCTGGGACGAAAAGAGATTGAAAAGGCGTACCGCACCGGACGCGGTAAGATCAAAGTCCGTGCGGTGACTAACATTGAGCCTATGAACAACGGAAAGCAGCGGATTATTGTCACTGAGCTTCCGTATATGGTCAACAAAGCGAGACTCATTGAGAAGATTGCCGAGCTGGTAAAAGAAAAGAGGATCGATGGCATCACAGAGCTGCGGGATGAATCTGACCGTTCCGGTATGCGTATCTGTATTGAGACAAGAAAAGATGTCAATGCCAACGTTCTGCTTAATCAGCTCTTTAAACATACACAGCTTCAGGATACTTTTGGCGTGATTATGCTGGCCCTTGTCGATAATCAGCCTAAGATTCTCAACCTGAAGGAAATGCTCACGTACTATCTGGATCATCAGAAGGATGTGGTGACCAGAAGAACCAAATACGAATTAAATAAGGCAAAGGAAAGAGCGCACATTTTGGAAGGTCTGCTGAAGGCTCTCGACGTGATCGATGAGGTCATTGAGATCATTCGTGCGTCCAAAAATGTGGCTGAGGCCAGAGAAAAGCTCATGGAGACCTTTGCATTTTCAGAAGCGCAGGCACAGGCTATCGTGGATATGCGTCTTCGTGCTCTTACCGGTCTGGAAAGAGAAAAGCTGCAGGCAGAATACGATGAACTGGAGCAGAAGATTTCCGAATATGAGGCGATTCTTGCCGATGAGAAGCTTCTTCTTGGCGTGATTCGTGAAGAAATCATTCTGATCAGAGATAAATACGGTGATGACCGGAGAACTTCCATCGAGCTGGATGCGGAAGATTTAAGCGATGAAGCTCTGATTCCAAGAAAGGATACGGTGATCACATTTTCCGGTCTTGGATATATCAAGCGCATGACGCTGGATAATTTCCACAGCCAGAACAGAGGAGGCAAAGGCATTAAGGGAATGAATATGATCGATGATGATAATATCGATGACATGTTTATCACCAGTACCCATAATTATATTATGTTCTTTACTAACCGGGGACGGGTGTACCGTCTGAAGGGCTATGAGATTCCGGAAGCCGGAAGAACAGCCAGGGGAGTGAATATCATTAACCTTCTGCAGCTGCAGCCGGAAGAAAAAGTCACAGCGATCATCCCAATGGAAGAAAATGAAGAAAAACAGTATCTCATTATGGCGACCAGACGGGGGATTATCAAGAAGACCAGGATAGAGGAATATCACAATATCAGAAAAACCGGTCTGGCGGCCATCACTCTCCGTGAGGGCGACGATCTTATTGAGGTCAAACAGGCCGGCGATGAAGATGATATCTTTATGGTTACCAAAGAAGGACAGTGTATCCGGTTTGCTTCCGGAAATGTAAGAGAGATCGGAAGGGTTGCTATGGGCGTCATCGGTATTAATCTTGGTGATGCCGATGAAGTTGTCGCCATGCAGGTAAGTTCTGAGGGAGAAGATCTGCTTATCGTGTCGGAAAAAGGCATGGGCAAGCGGACACATCTGGACGAATTTACTCTCCAGAACCGGGGCGGAAAAGGACTGCGCTGTTACAGGATTACGGAGAAGACCGGCTATGTGGTTGGCGCGAAGATTGTCAATGAGGATGAGGAGATCATGATGATCACCACAGAAGGTATTGTGATCCGTATGAAGAGTGGAACTATATCTGTCATAGGCAGAAATACCTCCGGTGTGAAACTGATGGACATTGATGCAGACAGTGATGTCAAGGTTGCCAGTGTCACCAAGGTAAAGCTCACAGAAACTGTGGACGAGGAGAATGTGACGGAAGATAGAACGACGGAGGAAGTTTCTGAGGAGACGGCGGAAGAGATAGCTCCTCAGGAATAGAGCAGCGATTTCACTGCTTTTTTCTGCGATGGATTGTCAGGACGACAGAATAAAAATGATATGAAAAGAAAACGGGCTGCTGCACGATTGGGATTCCAGATACAGGGATTTGTTCTGGAGCAGGATTGTGCAGCGGCCTGTTCTTTTTTACTTAGATGAAAGGAACAGATATGAAAGTCATTCAGGTAGAGCAGATTATAGATAATATCAAAGAAATGTGTATGGAGGCAAATTATTACCTGTCAGAGGATATGAAGAAGGCATTGTATGAAGCGGCGGACAGGGAAGAGAGCCCGCTGGGATGTCAGATTTTAAATCAGCTGAAAGAAAATCTGGATATTGCCGGAGAAAGTCAGATTCCGATTTGTCAGGATACCGGCATGGCAGTAGTTTTTGCCTCTGTGGGGCAGGATGTACGAATTGAGGGAGGTTCTCTCTCTGATGCCATCAACGAGGGAGTGCGTCAGGGGTATACAGAAGGTTATCTGAGAAAATCTGTGGTGAAGGATCCGTTTTTCCGGGAAAACACGAAAGACAACACACCAGCTGTTATTCATTATGATATTGTGCCGGGAGAGGAATTAAAGCTGACACTGGCTCCCAAAGGATTTGGCAGTGAGAATATGAGCCGTATTTTTATGTTAAAGCCGGCTGACGGCATGGAGGGAGCAAAAGAGGCTGTTCTGTCTGTGGTAAAAGAAGCAGGACCAAACGCCTGTCCTCCGGTGGTTGTCGGCGTGGGCATCGGCGGCACCTTCGAGAAAGCAGCTCTTCTGGCCAAACAGGCACTTACGAGGGAGGCTGGGGAACATTCAGAGATTCCGTATGTGAAGGAGATGGAAGAAGAACTTCTCGGGAAAATCAACGGACTGGGAATCGGACCGGCCGGACTTGGAGGTACTGTCACAGCCCTGGCTGTCAATATCAATACCTACCCTACCCATATTGCGGGGCTGCCGGTGGCAGTGAATATGTGCTGTCATGTGAATCGTCATGTGACAAGAGTATTATGATGATACTGCAATGGAATTGTGATATATGTATTGGAATAAAAAGATAGGGATACTGTAATAAAAGACAGGGATCAGTGAAAAACAGGATGTAAAGATATTTGAAAGAGCAGGAAGGAAAAAAGAATGGACAGACATATACAGGTTCCGCTTTTGGAACAGGATATTGAAGAGTTAAAGGCAGGAGACTATGTGTATTTAACGGGAACCATCTATACAGCGAGAGATGCCGCCCATAAAAGAATGTATGATTCCATGAAAAAAGGGGAATCCTTACCGATAGACTTAAAAGGAAATGTACTATATTATCTCGGACCGAGTCCGGCAAGAGAAGGACAGGTCATCGGATCTGCCGGACCGACCACCAGCAGCCGTATGGATAAATATACTCCGGATATGCTGGATGCAGGATTAAAGGGTATGGTGGGAAAAGGAAAACGTTCTCCAGAAGTCATTGAAGCCATGAAAAGAAATCACGCCGTTTATTTTGCAGCGGTAGGAGGAGCGGGAGCTCTGTTATCGAAATGTATTAAGGAAGCGGAGGTAGTGGCCTATGATGATCTTGGAACAGAGGCAATCCGTAAACTATATATAGAGAATCTCCCGGTCATAGTGGTCATTGATAAGGACGGAAATAACCTGTATGAGACGGCATCAAAAAAATGGCAAAAGATTTAAAATTATAGCTTGACAATAAGAGGGGTTTTTGCTAATATAATATAGCGCTGTGTGATTTGGCACAGCGAATTGAATATTTTATTATATTTAGGCATATGGAGAAGTACTCAAGTGGCTGAAGAGGCGCCCCTGCTAAGGGTGTAGACCGTTCGCGCGGTGCGAGGGTTCAAATCCCTCCTTCTCCGTATTCTCTTTTGCTTTTTTGG
>ERZ1643250.1113-NODE-1113-length-24647-cov-5.373048_pt1 | contig 24647 bp, 22 predicted proteins | sample MGYA00579262_ERZ1643250 | MGnify/ENA primary metagenome ERZ1643250 (study PRJEB29033, sample SAMEA4952265) | chicken gut metagenome | biome: Broiler Chicken; feature: Gastrointestinal Tract; material: Caecum | place: Ireland | collected 2018 | study: Broiler... | reverse complement strand
TCATATTCCTGTTTACAATGGAAGTCCCCTTCTGGCGGCGCTATACTCCGGCGTCCTCATCGGAGTAGGGCTGGCCGTATTTTACATGAATGGTTCCTCTTCCGGCGGAACCGATTTTCTGATTATGTCAGTGAAAGCCCTCCATCCCCATCTGTCCATCGGTGTGGTAACCATGACCATTGATTTAATTATCATCCTTTTAGGCGGATGTGTATTCCGTAATATTGATTCTGTGCTGTATGGTCTGATTGCGGCCTTTGCTACTTCCGTGACAGTGGATAAAATTATGTACGGAATCGGATCCGGGAAACTGGTATTAATTATCACGGAGCGGGGCCAGGAAACGGCGGAAAAAATCGGAGAAACCTGTGAGAGAGGTTCTACGTTAATAAAGGCCCGGGGAACGTATACGAAAAAGGAAAAACAGGTGCTGCTCTGCGCATGTACCCGGGCGGAAGCCTATAAAATTCGTTCAGCTGTCCACACAGTGGATGAAAAAGCATTTGTTATGATTGCAGAGACCAGCGAGGTCTTTGGAGAGGGATTTGCTGCTCTGGAGGAAAGATAAAAAGTGCTTGCATAGAAATTCAAAGTATGATAATATAAACAGCGGATTGAAAAGCCGATGTGGCGGAATTGGCAGACGCACTTGACTCAAAATCAAGCGGGTAACACCGTGCCGGTTCGAGTCCGGCCATCGGCAGTCTGAAAACCTTGAGAAATCAAGGTTTTTTCTTTTTTAAAATATATTTCTAAAGAAATTGTGAAAAAAGTCTAAAAACTTCTTATTTTCGAGAAAACTCTTTTGACATTCAGAAATAATCGCGTTATAGTACTTTACAACACAATCCCCAGATAATTTATCGGGTTATTGGAATACTATAGGTGGAGGCGATTGTATTTGGATATAAGAGAGAAAAAACCGGAGAAAAAACCTTTGATTTTCTATTACGGCATTGCAATTCTGGTCATCCTTTTACTGAATTTACTTGTTTTTCCCATGGTACGGGAAGGAAGGATTAAAGAAACCGATTACGGTACATTTCTGGATATGCTGGAGCAAAGGGAAGTAGAGCAGGTAGAAGTAGACGGAGATACCATTTATTTCTCTGCCGGGAACAATGGGAGAGAAACGGTATATAAGACCGGGAAGATGGAAGACAATGCCCTGGTGGATCGGCTGCGGGATTCCGGAGCGGAGTTTACCTCAAAGATTGAAACGGAGCAGTCTCCGATTCTTACTCTGCTGATAAGCTGGGTTCTGCCTCTGGCCTTTTTTGTTTTAATCGGGCAGTGGCTGAGTAAAAAAATGATGAAGTCTATGGGGAACGGCCCCGGAGGTATGATGTCCTTCGGAAAAAGTAATGCCAAGATTTATGTGAAATCCTCTACAGGAATTAAATTTACCGATGTGGCAGGAGAAGATGAGGCAAAAGATTTGCTGACGGAGATTGTGGATTATCTGCATAATCCGCAGAAATACAGAGAAATCGGAGCTTCTATGCCCAAGGGGGCGCTCTTGGTAGGCCCTCCCGGAACGGGAAAAACACTGCTTGCAAAGGCTGTTGCCGGAGAGGCGGAGGTACCCTTCTTTTCTATTTCTGGCTCAGAGTTTGTAGAAATGTTTGTAGGTATGGGAGCAGCCAAGGTCAGAGACTTGTTTAAACAAGCCAATGAAAAAGCGCCCTGCATCGTATTTATTGATGAAATCGATACTATTGGTAAAAAGCGTGATGGAGCAGCCGTGGGTGGAAATGATGAAAGGGAGCAGACTCTGAATCAGCTTTTAACAGAGATGGACGGATTTGACGGTTCCAGAGGCGTAGTTATTCTGGCGGCTACCAACCGGCCGGATTCCCTGGATCCGGCGCTGCTGCGCCCCGGCCGTTTCGACAGGAGAATTCCTGTGGAATTGCCGGACTTACAGGGAAGAGAAGAAATCCTGAAAGTTCATGCAAAAAAGATTAAAATTGCCGATTCCGTTGATTTTCATGAGATTGCCAAAGCAGCGGCAGGAGCTTCCGGGGCAGAGCTGGCCAATGTGGTCAATGAGGCAGCCCTTCGTGCAGTCAGGGACGGAAGACGATTCGCCACTCAGGCAGATATGGAAGAGAGTATTGAAGTGGTAATTGCAGGATACCAGAAAAAGAACCGGGTGCTTTCCAATAAGGAAAAGCTGATTGTTTCTTATCATGAGATCGGTCATGCACTGGTGGCGGCAAAACAGACAGATTCTGCTCCTGTGCATAAAATTACGATTATTCCCAGGACTTCAGGAGCCCTCGGATATACCATGCAGGTAGATGAAAAGGAGCATTTCCTGATGAGTAAAGAAGAACTGGAAAATAAGATTGCAACCCTCACAGGAGGCCGGGCAGCAGAGGAATTAATCTTCCATTCCATAACTACAGGGGCGTCAAATGACATTGAACAGGCTACGAAACTGGCCCGGGCTATGATTTCCCAGTATGGAATGAGCGAAGAATTCGGTATGGTTGCCCTTGAAAATATCAGCAATCAATATCTGGGCGGAGACGCTTCCTTAGCCTGTTCCTTTGAAACCCAGACTTTGCTGGATAAGAAAGTAATTGCTCTGATACGTCAGCAGTATGAAAAAGCGACGAAAATTCTTACAGAAAATATGGCAAAGCTTCATGAGCTTGCAAAATATCTGTATGAAAATGAGACAATTACAGGAGAAGAATTTATGAATATTCTGGAACACGGCCTGCCGGTTCCCAAAATGATAGAATAAGGATGGAGAGCGGCTGTTAATCAGCCGCTTCTTCCATACAAGAGCAGATAACGCTGTAAAGATCAGGGCGGCTTCGTTTTAAAGAAACGGGCTGTCCTTTTTCATTTAAGAAACAATGACTGCTGCTGCCGCAGGCCATCAGCTTTTGGGTCTGTGCATCCAGAACCTGATAGTAAAGCTTTAACTTAATGCCGTTAAAACTTTCTACCCGGGCAGTAAGAAGCACCGTATCTCCAAAATGGACCATAGATTTATAGCTGCAGTCCACAGAAATAACCGGACTCAGAATACCTTCCTGTTCCAGCCGCTGATAAGGAAATCCAATCTCTTCCAGAAAAACAATCCTCGCTTCTTCAAACCAGCGGATATAATTGGAATGATGGACAATTCCCATCTGATCGGTTTCATAATACTGAACTTTATGGGTATAATTGGATGTAAACATGGCATGAAACTCCTTTTCTTTCGTTCTTTTTGATGTTGTTCCCCGGAGAGTTATTATACCACAGGTTGCTTTTTTGGGAACAGAAAGATATAATAAAGGACAGTAAACAGGGAAAGAACAAAGAGAAAGGCAATACAAAAGACAGGAGGGCGGCAATGGACTGCAGAAAAGCAGAGAGTATGGTGGGAGGATACATCCAGAATACGTTGTCTGTGGATGAATTAAGTGATTTTTTGAAACATATTAAAGAGTGTCCCTCCTGCTATGAAGAGCTGGAAACGTATTTTATCGTCTATTATGCCATGCAGCATCTGGACGGAGAAAAAGAGGAAACTCTGAATATGAAAAAGCTTCTGGAGCTGGACCTGAAAAAGAAAGAAAAGTATGTTCATATGAAAAAAATACAGCGCACAATTGCGATAGGTATTTTCTTTTTGATTGTTTTAGGCCTGATGGTGTTTTTCGGAATAACCGGGCTTCATATGAACAATATTATTTATTAGAAGACCTGAATAAAACAAGCAGATGGAGGAAAAGCAGTGGGTGAGAAAATTTTATTAATCGACGGTCACAGTATTTTAAACCGGGCTTTTTACGGGCTTCCGGATCTGACCAATTCAGAAGGACGCCATACAGGGGCTGTCTATGGATTTTTGAATATCATTCTGAAAATACTGGAGGAAGAACAGGCGCAGTATCTGGCGGTTGCTTTTGATCTTCATGCCCCTACTTTCCGCCATAAAATGTTTCAGGAGTATAAAGGAACCAGAAAGCCCATGCCGGAAGAACTGAGAGAACAGGTGCCTTTGATGAAAGAAGTGCTGCAGGCCATGGGAATCAAACAGATCTCCCTGGAGGGGTATGAGGCGGACGATTTACTGGGAACGATAGCGAAACAAAGTGAAGGGGAGGGGATGGAAGTTACCATTTTATCCGGAGACAGAGATTTGCTGCAGCTTGCCAGCGAACATATTTTAATCCGGATTCCCAAAACCTACAGAGGAAAGACAACTATTGAGGACTATCATACACAGGAAGTTCTGGAAAAATACCAGGTAACTCCCAGGCAGATTATTGAGCTGAAGGCTTTAATGGGAGACAGTGCAGACAATATTCCGGGAATTCCGGGAGTGGGAGAAAAAACGGCCACGAAAATCATTGTGGAATACGGAAGCATCGAAAATGCCTATGCCCATGTGGATGAAATCAAGCCTAAAAAGGCTATGGAATCTCTGAAGAACAATTACGAAAAGGCAGTTTTAAGTAAAGAACTGGCTACGATTTGTCTGGATTCCCCTGTGGGATTTTCCTATGAAGAGGCGAAAGTAGCGGATTTTTATACCCAGGAGGCCTATGAATTATTTAAACGTCTGGAATTTAAAAACCTGTTGGGAAGATTTGAAGGAAAAAAGGGAAAGACAGACGTCAGAGAAAAATTCTTTACCTGTATGGATCTGGAAGGGGCGGAATCTGTTTTTCAGAAAGCTGCGTCCAAAGAAACTGTGGGTATTCAGATTATCGGAAAGAAAACCCCGGTACAGGGGCGGGAAGTGTATGGAGTGGGTGTGGCCGTCTCCGAAGAAGAAATTTATTATCTGCCGGTGCAGGGATTTATCACTTCTGCCTATCTGGTATCCAAAGCAGAAGAACTGGCCGGAGTAACCCTTCTTTCCTGTATGGATGTAAAAGAGATGTTAAAGTATCTTTCCATAGAAGACAGTCGACAGGTATTTGACTGCGGAATCGGGGCCTATCTGCTGAATCCGCTGAAATCTTCTTATACGTACGACGATCTGGCCCGGGAATACTTAAAAGAACTGTTTCCTGCCAGAGAAGAACTTCTGGGAAAACTTTCTTATGAAAAAGCACTTCTGGAAAAAGAGGAAGAGCTGGCACAGCTGGCCTGCTATATGGCTTATACAGCATTTTGCACCAGACCGGAAATTGAAAAGGAACTTGAGACGGCCGGTATGCAAAGGGTGTTCCGGGAGATTGAAATGCCCCTGGTTTTTACGCTGGATTCTATGGAGAAACTGGGAATCCGGGCAGAGGCTCAGGAACTGAAACGCTATGGAGATAAACTGAAAATACGGATTGTGGAGCTGGAAAAGAAAATCTGGGAAGAGGCAGGGGAAGAATTCAATATCAATTCGCCCAAACAGCTGGGAGTGATTTTATTTGAAAAGATGCAGCTTCCCGGAGGAAAAAAGACGAAGACCGGATACTCCACAGCGGCGGATGTACTGGAAAAACTTTCTGCGGATCATGAAATTGTAAAAGACATTTTAGAATACAGACAGCTGACAAAATTAAAGTCCACATACGCGGACGGTCTGGGAAATGAAATCAGGGAAGACGGAAGGATTCATTCCACATTTAATCAGACTATTACCGCTACAGGACGTATCAGCAGCACGGAACCGAATCTGCAGAATATTCCTGTGAGAATGGAACTGGGAAGGCTGATCCGCAAGGTTTTTGTACCAGAAGACGGATGGGTATTTCTGGATGCCGATTACTCTCAGATTGAACTGCGGGTTCTGGCTCACATGTCCAACGACGAGAAATTGATACAGGCCTACCGCCAGGCACAGGATATACACAGACTGACAGCTTCTCAGGTATTCCATACCCCCTTTGAAGAAGTAACTCCTCTTCAGAGAAGAAATGCGAAGGCGGTAAACTTCGGAATTGTCTATGGAATCAGTTCTTTCGGGCTTTCCCAGGATTTAAGTATCAGCAGGAAAGAAGCGGCCCAGTATATTGAAAAGTATTTTGAAACCTATCCGAAAATTAAAGGATTCCTGGATGATTTGGTTGCCCAGGGAAAGGAAAAAGGATATGTGGAGACTTTGTTTGGCCGCAGACGGCCTATTCCGGAATTGAAATCCAGTAATTTCATGCAGCGTTCTTTCGGAGAACGGGTGGCCATGAATTCACCTATTCAGGGAACGGCAGCGGACATCATTAAGATTGCCATGAACCGGGTCTGGCAGAGACTGAAAAAAGAAGGACTCAAATCCAGACTGCTTCTTCAGGTTCACGATGAACTTCTGATTGAAGCGCCGGTAAATGAAGTGGAGCGGGTTTCCCGGATTCTGGAAGAGGAAATGAAAGGGGCTGCCCGTCTTCAGGTGGAACTGGAAGTGGATATGCAGGTGGGAAACAGTTGGTATGAAGCAAAATAAGAGACAAAGAGGGAAACAATGAGAACCATAGGAATTACGGGAGGAGTAGGAGCAGGAAAGAGTACGGTGCTGTCTTATCTGAAGAACCGGTTTCAGGCAGATGTGCTGGAGGCAGATAAAATCGGACACCTGCTGATGGAACCGGAGGGCGCCTGTTATCAGCCGGTGGTCAGGCTTCTGGGGAGGCAGATCCTGGGAGAACAGGAAAAAATTGACCGAAAAAAGGTGGCGGCCCTGGTATTTTCCTCACCGGATCTTTTAAAACAGTTAAATGGAATTATTCATCCTGCGGTTAAGAAATACATTCTTCAGGAGAAATCCAGGAAAGAAAAAGAGGGCAAAAAATTTCTGTTTATAGAAGCAGCGTTATTTTTTGAAGATCATTATGATGCATTTTGTGACGAGGTGTGGTATATTTATGCAGATGAGGCTGTCAGAAAGAAAAGATTAAAGGACAGCCGCCAGTATTCTGAGGAGCGGATTCAGCAGACGATGGATCGGCAGCTTTCAGAAGAAGAATTCAAAGCGCGATGTGATTATCAGATTGAAAATAACGGGGAAATAGAGAAAACCTGCCGTCAGATCGCAGAAAGGGTCAGAGAGTATGAGAATATGTAGCATTGCCAGCGGCAGCAGCGGCAATTGTATTTATGTGGGAACGGAAAGTACCCATGTACTGGTGGATGTGGGAATCAGCGGAAAGAAAGTGGAAGAGGGCTTAAATGCCATAGATATGACTTCGAGAGATATGGACGGGATTTTAATTACCCATGAACATTCCGATCATATGAAAGGACTGGGTGTGCTGGCCAGAAAGTACGGACTTCCCATTTATGCCACCAGAGGAACCATAGAAGCGATCTGCCGGATGTCCAGCGTTGGAAAGCTTCCTGAGGGAATCTTCCGGGAGATTCAGGAGGATATTCCCTTTCAGATTAAAGATATGGTGATTAAACCCTTCCAGATTCCCCATGATGCGGCACAGCCGGTGGGATACCGGCTGGAACATGAGAACAAATCCATAGGAATTGCCACGGATTTGGGAAAATACGATGAGTACATAGTAGGAAAACTACAGAATCTGGATGCATTGCTTCTGGAAGCCAATCACGACATTCGGATGCTTCAGGTGGGCAGCTATCCCTATTACCTGAAACAGAGAATTTTAGGGGATAAGGGGCATTTATCCAATGAAAATGCAGGAAGACTGCTGTGCAGACTGCTCCATGACCATTTAAAAGCTGTGCTTTTAGGACATTTAAGTAAAGAAAACAATTATGAAGAGCTGGCTTATGAAACCGTATGCCAGGAAGTAACGCTGGGAGATAATCCCTATCAGTCAAAAGATTTTAAAATTCAGGTAGCAAAGAGAAACTGTGTTTCTGAGTTAGTTACCGTATAGGAGGAGAATATTATTATGAAAAAAACTATTATTACTGTAGTAGGAAACGACACTGTGGGGATTATTGCAAAAGTCTGCACGTATCTGGCAGGAAACAACATCAATGTGCTGGATATTTCCCAGACCATTGTACAGGGATATTTTAATATGATGATGGTTGTAGACACCAATCAGTCTGTGAAAGAATTTGGAGATATGGTAAGGGATCTGGAAACACTGGGAGAGGAAATCGGGGTCGTTATCCGCTGCCAGCATGAAGACATTTTCAACAAAATGCACCGTATTTAAACCGAAGGGAGACACAGATGATTAACATATTTGAAGTAAATGAAACCAATAAAATGATCGAGCAGGAAAACCTGGACGTGCGTACCATTACTATGGGAATCAGCCTGCTGGACTGCATTGATGCCGATCTGGAGGAAGTGAACCGGAAAGTCTATGAAAAGATTACGAAAAAGGCGCAGAATCTGGTGGAAGTGGGGAACCAGATCGAAAGAGAATACGGAATTCCCATTGTCAACAAACGGATTTCTGTAACTCCCATCAGTCTTATCGGGGGAGCCGCCTGCAAAAGCCCGGAGGATTTTGTAACTCTGGCACAGACCTTAGACAGGGCAGCCCATGAGGTGGGCGTGAACTTTATCGGAGGGTATTCCGCGCTGGTATCCAAAGGAATGACGCCGGCGGATGAAAATCTGATTCGTTCTATTCCGGAGGCCCTGGCCTGCACAGAACGGGTCTGCAGTTCTGTGAACGTAGGTTCCACGAAAACGGGAATTAACATGGATGCGGTAAAGCTGATGGGAGAGATGGTTCTGGAGACAGCCAGAAAGACAGAAAGCCAGGATTCCCTGGGATGTGCCAAACTGGTGGTATTCTGCAATGCGCCGGATGACAATCCTTTTATGGCAGGAGCTTTTCACGGGGTAACGGAGGCAGATACCATTATCAATGTGGAAGTCAGCGGCCCGGGAGGGGTAAAAACGGCTCTGGAAAAAGTAAGAGGAAAAGATTTTGAAACCTTATGTGAAATGATTAAACGGACAGCCTTTAAGGTAACCCGTGTGGGACAGCTGGTGGCTCAGGAGGCCTCCAGACGTCTGGGAGTTCCCTTTGGTATTATCGATTTGTCCCTTGCCCCCACACCGGCTATGGGAGACAGTGTGGCTGAGATTCTCGAAGAGATTGGACTGGAGCGGGCCGGCGCACCTGGAACAACAGCAGCTTTGGCTCTTTTGAACGACCAGGTGAAAAAGGGCGGCGTTATGGCGTCCACTGCCGTGGGCGGTTTAAGCGGAGCATTTATTCCTGTCAGCGAGGATCAGGGAATGATCGATGCGGTTAATGCAGGCGCTCTGAATCTGGAAAAACTGGAAGCCATGACCTGTGTCTGCTCTGTGGGTCTGGATATGATTGCAATTCCCGGAGATACAAGTGCAAGTACCATTTCCGGAATCATTGCAGACGAGGCAGCGCTGGGAATGGTGAATCAGAAGACTACAGCCGTACGTCTCATCCCTGTTATCGGAAAAGATGTGGGCGAGACCGTGGAATTCGGAGGACTTTTGGGCTATGCGCCGATTATGCCGGTGAATTCTTTCTCCTGTGAGAGATTTGTGGCAAGAGGCGGAAGAATTCCGGCTCCCATCCATAGTTTTAAAAACTAATAGAAAAATGTCGTTTTCCAATGCAGACAAGAAGCATTGGAAAACGACATTTTTTATTTTTATTCCTGAATTATAATCGGCTTCTGATATTCGTGGATGAAAGGAAGTCCGCTTTTCTGACTGGAGACGGCCTGATAAAAATTGGAGGCAAAGACATCCTGCGCCAGAAGTTTCTGTCCGGAGGGGGATAGAATCTCCCGGGCATTGGCCAGTTTGGTAAGCAGAGGGAGACTGCCTTCCTTTTTTATCCGGTGAAGCAGCTCTGCCGACTCTTTGCGAAAGCCCAGGACTCTGGCGTAAGAAACCGGATAAATTTCCTTTAAGTTTAACAGAACATGCAGGAGAGAGCGCTGAATCCGGGTATAGGTAACCTCCTTTGTTTTTAAAAGCCGGCAAAACTGAGAAAAGGACTGAAACTGGTTCCGGTTTCTTATAATTCTGCGGCTTAATTCTTCTGAGAGATCCAGATATTCTGTTAAAGATAATAGGGATTCCCTTAAAAGCTGCGTCTGTAACAGCAGAGAATAATCGTCTTCCAGAATGTTTCTGCGCTCTTTGACGGCCTTTTGTAAAAGCCGGGCGGCAGTCCGGGGCATCTGACTATACAGCCCGTTTAAATCCGAATGGGCAGAAAGATAGCTGCGGATGGCAGAGGCAGAGGGGTAGCTGTCAGGATCTGAAAAAGACTGCTCATGATACCCGGATCCTACCCGGAGAATGGGCCAGGGTTTTATGGGACTGTGCAGTTTGTCAAGTACCCGGCAGTATTCCACCCCTAACAGATTGTTAGGGGAACGAAGCAAAGCCGCTTCCTCTGAATCAGCCTGATTCGGATGCAGACAGGCAGTAAGAGCCCCGGCTCTGGCAGCAGGGTAAGGCAGCCCTTTTTTTAAAGAGGCTTTTAATGCCTGCCGGTAAGAAGGGGGTTCCTGATTTAAGAGGGAGGCGGTCTTAATAAACAGCTCCTGCCGGGGAGTCTCACATCCGAAACATAAGTGGGTTACCACCCCAAGGCCATGGAGGAGTGAAATGGCTCCTTCGGCAAAGTATTCGGCGCTTGAGCAGGAGTAGGAAACCGGAAGTTCCAGAACCAGATCGGCGCCGCAGCAAAGAGCCATCTGTGTTCTGGAAAATTTGTCAAGAAGAGCAGGGGTTCCTCTCTGTACGTGATCCCCGCTTAAGACAACAATCAAAAAGTCAGGATTCAGGGTCTGCCGAACGGTTTTCATCTGATATTCATGTCCATTGTGGAAAGGATTATATTCTGCGATTATACCAGTAACTTTCATAGAAATTGCACCTCAAAAAATACATGACAGTTTCCAGTATTCTACCATTGAAATGCTTGAAATACAAGGGGCCAGGAGTTATAATAAAAACAGCGAGTAAAATACGAAAGGAGCCATTTAATCATGGGATTTATTGATGTAATCAAGGAAAAAGCCAGAGCGAACAAGAAAACCATTGTTCTTCCGGAGAGCGAAGACAGAAGAACTCTGGAGGCAACTGCTCAGATACTGAAAGAAGGACTTGCAAATATTGTTTTAATTGGAAATGAAGAGCAGATCAGGAAAGATGCAGAAGGGCTTGATATTACGGGAGCAGTAATCGTAGATCCGGCAACTTCCGATAAAACACAGTCCTATATTGACAAATTAGTGGAATTAAGACAGAAAAAGGGAATGACTCAGGAACAGGCAAAAGACATTATGCTGAATCAGAGAACCTACTACGGCGTAATGATGGTTAAGATGGGAGATGCAGACGGAATGGTTTCCGGTGCATGTCATTCAACCGCCGACACCTTAAGACCAAGTCTTCAGATTCTGAAGACAAAACCAGGCACGAAACTGGTTTCCGCATTTTTCTTAATGGAAGTGCCGAATTGTGAATACGGGGAAAACGGTACGTTCGTATTTGGCGACTGCGGATTAAATCAGAATCCGACTTCCGAAGAGCTGGCAGCAATTGCAGTATCTTCTGCAGAAAGCTTCAAAATGCTGGTAGGAAAAGAACCGAAAGTGGCAATGCTGTCTCATTCTTCTAAAGGAAGCGCAAAACATGATGATGTTACAAAAGTTGTAGAAGCAGTGAAAGCAGCAAAAGAGATGGCTCCGGAGCTGCAGTTAGACGGAGAACTGCAGCTTGATGCAGCAATCGTTCCTTCTGTAGGTGCTTCCAAGGCTCCTGAAAGCACAGTTGCAGGACAGGCAAATGTTTTGATCTTCCCGGATCTGGATGCAGGAAATATCGGTTACAAACTGGTACAGAGACTGGCAAAAGCAGAAGCATACGGTCCGATGACCCAGGGAATTGCAGCCCCGGTTAACGACTTATCCAGAGGATGCTCTGCCAGCGATATTGTAGGCGTAGTGGCAATCACAGCAGTACAGTGCCAGAATCAGTAAAAAACGAAGTTAAAGGAGAAACAAGAATGAAAATATTAGTTATTAACTGCGGAAGTTCCTCTTTAAAATATCAGTTAATTGATATGGAAAACGAAAATGTATTAGCAAAAGGTCTTTGTGAAAGAATCGGTATTGCAGGCTCCAAGCTGACCCATAAGCCGGCCGGAAAAGGAGAATTTGTAATCGAGAAAGAAATGCCGGATCATAAAGTGGCTGTACAGCTGGTTCTGGATGCTTTACAGGATGCAGAACACGGCGTGATTGCCAGCAAGGATGATATTTCTGCTATCGGTCACCGCGTACTTCATGCAGGTACCGTATACAGCGATTCCATCGTTGTAAATGAGGATGTGAAGAGAGTTATCCGGGAATGCTTCCCTCTCGGACCGTTACATAATCCGGCAAACCTGATTGGTATCGAAGCATGTGAACATGCAATGCCAGGCAAACCAAACGTAGCTGTATTCGATACGGCTTTCGGTATGTCCATGCCGGAAAAAGCATGTATGTATGCAATTCCTCATGAATATTATGAGAAATACGGCATCCGCAGATACGGTTTCCATGGAACCAGCCATAAATTCGTATCCGGAGAAGCTATCAAATTTGCAGGACTGGATCCGGAAACAGCAAAGGTAATCGTTTGTCATCTTGGAAACGGTGCAAGTATTTCCGCTTCCATCGGCGGCAAATGTGTGGACACCAGCATGGGTCTGACCCCTCTGGAAGGTCTGATTATGGGTACCCGAAGCGGTGACGTGGATCCGGCTGTTGTTCAGTTCATCTGCAACCATGAAAATATCAGCGTTGACGAAATGCTGGATATTTTAAATAAAAAATCCGGTATTCTGGGTATGACCGGCATCTCCAGCGATTTCCGTGATGTTGAAAAGGCGAAAGAAGAAGGCAATCATCTGGCAGAAGTGGCTCTGGATGCATTCCGCTACCGTGTCATCAAATATGTAGGCGCTTATATTGCAGCTATGAATGGTGTAGATGCCATTGCATTTACAGCAGGTGTAGGAGAAAACGACGCGGATACCAGAAAAGAAGTCTGCGACAGCCTTACCTATGCAGGGGTTAAGATTGACGAAGAAGCAAACAACGTAAGAGGAAAAGCTACCATGATTTCCGCACCGGACTCCAAAGTAAAGGTTATGTTAATGCCTACCAACGAAGAGCTTGCAATTGCAAGAGAAACTTTGGCTCTGGTTTAAAGAAGACGGAAAATTAACCGTTGACAAAACTGCGGGGAGTCGGTATAATTCATTAGGTGTGATTAGGAGACTTGTTTATGCTAGTTCATTTGTCAGATATCGTATCCCAGACTGGGAAGACTGAGAACATGGAGGTTCCTGTAACTGTCGATGTGATAAAGTCTGAATTGGGAAGTTTTAAGATTGCGGAAAAATCTCCTCTGCATTTGCAGATTATAAATACCGGTAACAAGGTTCTGGAATTAACCTGTGATGTGAAACTGGTAATTCCAATGCCCTGTGACAGGTGTCTGAAGGAGGTTCCGGTTGACTTTGATTTGCATTTTCAGAGCAAACTGGATATGAAGCAATCCAGGGAAGATAGGATAAAGGACTTAGATGAGAGTGACTATATCACAGGATTGGACCTGGATACGGATTTATTGATCTGTAATGAGGTGCTGATTAACTGGCCTTTGAAGGTTCTGTGTAAAGAAGACTGCAAAGGAATCTGCAGCCGGTGCGGCCAGAATTTAAATGAGGGTACCTGTCAGTGTGACAGAACCAGTCTGGATCCGCGGATGGCGGCAATCAGTGATATATTTAGCAAATTTAAGGAGGTGTAACCGATGTCCATCTGTCCAAAAAATAAAACTTCTAAAGCAAGAAGAGATAAGAGAAGAGCAACATGGAAAATGAGTGCTCCAAACTTGGTGAAATGCAGCAAATGCGGTGCTTTAATGATGCCTCATAGAGTATGTAAAGCTTGTGGAAGCTATAACAAGAAGGAAATTATTAAAGTAGAAGACTAAGACTGGAAAAGAGTGTAATGGTGTTGGATTGATTCCGACACCATTTTCTTTATATCATAGAACAATATTATCCTATGATAATATCAAAAAGGCATGGAAAGGTTGAGGAAACATGGGAAAGTCCAATATGACAACACTGTGTTATATAGAAAAAGACGGATGCTATCTGATGATGCACCGGATACGGAAAGAGAAGGATGTAAATAAAGGAAAATGGATTGGCGTAGGCGGCCATTTCGAAACAGGGGAAAGTCCGGAGGACTGTCTGCTGCGGGAAGTCCATGAAGAAACAGGGCTTTCTCTTACCTCCTATCGTTTTCGTGGTCTGGTTACGTTTACCCAGGAAGGGTACGGGACAGAATATATGTGTCTTTATACAGCAGACGGCTTTGAAGGAGAGCTGCAGCAATGCAGAGAAGGGGATTTGAAATGGATTCCCAAAGAAGAAATCAAAGATCTGAATTTATGGACAGGAGATCGGATTTTTCTGAAACTGCTGGCAGAAGAGGCGCCGTTTTTTTCTCTGAAACTGACTTATGTGAAAGACGAGCTGAAAGTAGCCTGTCTGGACGGAAATATGCTGGAGGTGGAATAAATGCATCATGCGGGACTGATATTAGAAGGCGGAGGAATGCGGGGAGTTTACACCGCGGGCATCCTGGACTTTTTTCTGGATAAAGAGATTGAATTTAAAGAAATCTACGGAGTTTCGGCAGGAAGCTGCCATGCCTGCAGTTATTTATCCAAACAGAGAGGCCGGGCGTTCGATGTGAACGTACAGTATCTGGACGATCCCCAGTACTGCAGCGTAAGAAGCCTGGTGAAAACCGGCAACCTGTTTGGTGCAGAAATGTTATATCACACCATACCCGATAAATTAAATCAATACGATTATGATACTTTTATGAAGTATCAGGGAAAGTTCTATGCAGTTCTTACCAACTGTGTGACCGGAGAGCCGGTATATTATCCGGTCAGAGAAATGCATAAAGATATTTCGGCAATCCAGGCTTCCAGTTCTCTGCCCCTGGTTTCAAAAATGGTGTGGATTGAAGGAGTTCCTTATCTGGACGGCGGAATCAGCGACTCGATCCCTCTGGAGCAGTCCTTAAAAAACGGAAACAAATGGAATGTGGTAATATTAACCAGGGATAGTTCCTATCGGAAATCCCCTAACTCCATGATGCCTCTTTTAAAGGCACGCTATAAAAAGTATCCGAAACTGGTGGAACAGATGAAAAACCGGCATCTCCATTATAACCGGACCTTAAAATTAATTGAAAAGGGAGAAAAGGCGGGAAAAGTATTTGTTATCCGTCCGAAAAAACCGGTAGAAATCGGAAGAATCGAAAAAAACAGGGAAAAATTAACGAAACTGTACAACGAAGGCTATGAAGATGCAGAAAAATGTTATGATCAGTTGGCAGAATTTTTAGAGAAGGCAGACAAAAATCCACGGGGATAGGGGCAAGCCTATTGACTTTTCAAAAGAATGTCTATATGATATTTTTTAGATGTAGCAGGAGGATTACAAATGTCTGAGAAAACAAGAATTGTAGTAGACGCCATGGGGGGAGACTATGCACCCCGGGTACCGGTACAGGCAGCTGTCGAAGCTGTGAAAGGCCGGGAAGATATTCAGGTGATATTAACGGGACGTCAGCAGGAGATTCAGTGGGAGCTCGATAAATATGAATATAATAAGACAGCCATCCGGATTGAAGATGCCGGAGAAGTCATAGAGACGGCAGAACCTCCGGTAATGGCAATCCGGAAGAAAAAAGACTCTTCCATTGTGAAGGGGCTGATGATGGTAAAACATCAGGAGGCTGACGCTTTTATTTCCTCTGGAAGTACGGGAGCCGTTTTAGTTGGCGGACAGGTACTGGTGGGAAGATTAAAAGGAGTGGAACGGCCGCCTCTGGCACCTCTGATTCCCACTGCCAAAGGGGTTTCCCTGTTAATTGACTGCGGCGCCAATGTGGACGCAAGGGCGTCCCATCTGGTACAGTTTGCCAAAATGGGGGCCATTTATATGGAAAATGTGGTAGGGATTAAAAACCCGAAAGTTGCCATCGTAAATATCGGCGCAGAAGAAGAAAAGGGGAATGCACTGGTTAAAGAAACATTTCCGCTTCTGAAAGCATGCAAAGGCCTGAACTTCATTGGAAGCATTGAGGCCAGAGATATTCCGGCAGGCTATGCGGATGTAATTGTATGCGAAGCCTTTGTGGGAAATGTAATTCTGAAATTATATGAAGGCGTGGGAGCAACTTTGATTTCCAAAGTAAAAGAAGGTATGATGAGCACTTTGAGAAGCAAGATAGGAGCTTTGCTTGTGAAACCGGCTTTGAAAGCCACCCTGAAATCTTTTGACGCCGGCGAGCACGGGGGAGCCCCCCTGTTGGGATTAAAAGGGCTTGTGGTCAAGACCCATGGAAGCGCCACAGCCGTGGAAATCAGAAACGGTATTTTCCAGTGTGTGGATTTTAAGAAACAGAGAATCAATGAGAAAATAAAAGAGCATTTAGCGGAAGAAGCCGGCGATACGCCTGAAAAATAAAAGCAATATTCAGAAAGGGGGACATGAATGTGGAACTGGAAAAGTTAAAACAGATTATCGCAGATGTTTTAAATGTGGATACAGAGGAGATTACAGAAGAGACCACATTTGTGGATGATTTGGGAGCAGATTCCCTGGATATTTTTCAGATCGTTATGGGGATTGAAGAAGAGTTCGATATTGAAATCGATAATGAAACCGCAGAAAAGATTACTTCCGTGGGAGCGGCAGCAGAGGAAATTCGCAGAGCGATCGGCTGAAAACAGGAAAAATGAGGCTGTTGCAGAATGTATTTATTCTGCAGCAGCTTCTGTATTTTAGAAATGAGGATGAAAATGTTAGAAAAATTAGAGGAAATATCAGAATATCAGTTTCAGGATAAAAAGTTATTGAAACAGGCAATGACCCACAGCTCTTATGCAAACGAACATAATCTGGGAAAATTAAACTGCAATGAGCGGTTGGAATTTTTAGGAGACGCAGTACTTGAAATTGTCAGCAGTGAGTATCTGTACGGCAAATTTCCGAAACTTTCAGAAGGAGAACTGACTAAGAAAAGGGCCAGTATGGTCTGTGAGCCGGCTCTGGCATTTTCTGCCAGGGAGATGGGACTTCCGGCTTTTCTTCTGCTTGGAAAAGGAGAGGAACTGACAGGAGGAAGAAAAAGGGACTCCATTATTTCTGATGCGGCGGAGGCCTTAATCGGAGCCATTTATCTGGACGGTGGGTTTGCTAATGCAAAAGAGTTTATTTTGAACCATATTTTAAATGACCTGGAAAATAAACAGCTCTTTTTTGATAGCAAAACCATCTTGCAGGAATTCGTACAGGGAAAAGGGAAAAATCAGATTGCTTACCACCTGTTGAAGGAAGAAGGTCCGGATCATGATAAAAAGTTTACCGTAGAAGCCCTTGTGGCAGGAAAATCCGTGGGACAGGGCAGCGGACATACAAAAAAAGCGGCGGAACAGGCGGCCGCATATGAGGCTGTAAAACGACTGAAAAGCCGGGAAGGGGAATTATGTACTTAAAGAGCATTGAGGTACAGGGCTTCAAATCTTTTGCCCAGAAAATCAATTTTGAATTCCACAATGGAATAACAGGAATTGTAGGTCCCAATGGAAGCGGAAAAAGTAATGTGGCAGATGCAGTACGCTGGGTTCTGGGAGAGCAGAGCGCCAAGCAGCTTCGGGGCGGAAACATGCAGGATGTGATTTTTGCCGGGACAGAGAACAGAAAGCCTTTAAGTTATGCCTCTGTGGCAATTACGCTGGATAACGGAGATCACAAGCTGGCAGTGGATTATAAAGAGGTCACCGTCACAAGAAGACTCTACCGTTCAGGAGAAAGTGAATATCTGATCAATGGCAGCGGGTGTCGTCTGAAAGATATAAATGAAATGTTTTACGATACAGGAATCGGTAAAGAGGGATACTCCATTATCGGCCAGGGCCAGATTGATAAAATATTAAGCGGAAAGCCGGAAGAGAGGAGAGAACTCTTTGACGAGGCCGCAGGAATCGTCAAATTTAAACGACGTAAAAACACGACCTTAAAGAAACTGGAAGAAGAGAAACAGAACCTGGTTCGTGTGACGGATATTCTCACCGAGCTGACCAGACAGTTAGAGCCTCTCAGAAAGCAGTCAGAGACGGCCAGACTGTATCTGGCAAAAAAGGAAGAAGTGAAAGAACTGGATATGAATCTGTTCCTTTTAGAGGCCGAGCATATCCGTAAGCAGCTGGAAGAGCTGGAAGAAAAAAGTCAGAACACCCAGGGGGATCTGGAAACTTCCAGAGAACAATTCCAGGAGATAAAAACGGAGTATGAGAAATTAGAAAGCCAGTTAGATTCCCTGAATGCAAAAATGGATGAGGCCAGAGAAATTTCTCAAAATGAAGCTCTGAAAAAACAACAGCTGGAGGGGCAAAAAGACGTTCTTCAGGAGCAGATCCATGCGGCGCAGCAGAATCAGGAACATTATCAGAACCGTCTGGAGACCATACTGGAAGAAATTCAGAGGAGAAAGGCGGAGATAAAAGACTATCAGAAACAAAAAGAAGAACTGGAAGAAACCCAGAAAGCAGTAAAAAGCCGTTTAACCCGGGAAGAGATGCGCGTTCAGAAACTGGAAGACGCTATAGGAGAGTGTGCAGAAGCCGTAGAAGGTGGTAAGAGCGAGATTATTGAACTTTTGAACAGCCGCGCCAATACCAGAGGCAAAGCCCAGCGTTATGACGCTATGATGGAGCAGATCGGAATCCGTCGTGCAGAATTAAATCAGAGAACCTTAACTTTAAAAACAGAAGAAGAACAGCAGCAGTCCGTCTTCCGGAAAACGAAAGAAGAATATGACGCCATTACCAAAAGACTGAAGCAGATGAAAGAAGAAAGCATCCAGATGGATGAAGAAGTAAAAAGGCTTCAGGAAGAAATCCGGAAACAAAATGAACAGATGGATGTGGGGCAGACAGCTTACCACAGAGAGTCCTCCCGTCTGGAGTCCCTGAAAAACATTACGGAACGCTACGACGGCTATGGGAACAGCATTCGGAAAGTAATGGAACAGAAAAAACATATCACCGGGATTAAGGGTGTGGTGGCGGATATTATCAAAGTAAAGAAAAGCTATGAAACGGCCATTGAGACGGCTCTTGGAGGCAGCATCCAGAATATTGTTACAGACAACGAGCAGACGGCCAAACAGATGATCGGCTTTCTGAAAAAGAACCGTTATGGGCGGGCCACATTTCTGCCGTTAAGTACAGTTACCAGCCGAGGGGAATTCAACCAGAAAGACGCTTTGAAGGAGCCGGGTGTTATTGGACTGGCCCATGAACTTGTACAGGCAGATCAGGAATATGAGGGGCTGGTAAAATATCTTCTGGGACGTACCCTGGTAGTGGATCAGATTGATCACGCCATTGCCATTGGAAAAAAGTACCGTCATACCCTGCGTATGGTTACCATTGAAGGAGAATCTCTTAATCCCGGAGGTTCTATGACAGGAGGCGCCTTTAAAAGCACCAGCAATCTTCTGGGAAGACGCCGGGAAATAGAGGAATTGGAATCCAGCGTAGCTGCTCTGAAAAAAGATATGGATGAGATGCAGCATGCAATTGAAGAAAACCGGAAACAGAGAAATCTGTTAAGGGATACGATCGCACAGTTCCACGAAAAGATGCAGAAACAATACATCCTGCAGAATACAGCGAAACTTCAGATGGAGCAGATGAAACAAAAAGGAACGGAAATCCAGGAAGGATACCGTCAGATTCAGATGGAGCATGATGAGATTCTGCGGCAGACCAGGGAAATCCAGAACAGCCATCAGGCAATCCGGGAGGAGCTGGAAGCTTCTTCCAGAGATGAGAAAGAACTGGAAGCTTTTATTGAAACAAAGCAAAAGGAACTGGATCAGTTAAGGGAAGAAGAAGGACAGGGACAAAAAGAACTGGAGAAGATCCGGATGGAATCCTCCCAGGCAGTACAAAAAGAGAGTTTCCTGAAAGAAAATCTCAGCCGTATCCGTCAGGAACAGGAAAAATATCTGCAGGAGCAGCAGGAAATTGAAAAAAATCTTAAACTATGGCAGCAGGAGATAGAAAACCGGAAGCAGGAAACAGAAGAAATTCTGGAAGACGTCCGTCAGGCTTCTATGACAGAGGAAGAGGCAAAGGCCAGGATGGAAGGATATGTGAAAGAAAAAGAAGCCATCTCCAGAAGTCACAGGAGCTTTTTTGAGAAACGGGATGAATTATCTTCTCATATCAGCCGGTTGGATAAGGAATGCTTCCGGCTGAACAGTCAGATTGAAAAACTGGAAGACATTCAGGAAGGCCAGATCAGCTATTTGTGGGAAGAATATGAAATCACTCCCGGCCAGGCAAAGGAGTACCGGAAAGAAGAGTATGCGGATCGGTCTCTGCTGAAGAAAAAGGTCAGTGAGAAAAAAGACGAGATACGAAAACTGGGAAACGTAAATGTGAACGCTATTGAAGATTACAAAGACGTTTCAGAAAGGCATGCCTTTTTATCTGCTCAGTATGAGGACTTAACCAGAGCAGAACAGACTTTAATGGGAATTGTGCAGGAGCTGGATGAAGGAATGCGCCGCCAGTTTGCAGAGAAATTTAAAGATATTCAGAGAGAATTCGACAAAGCCTTTAAAGAACTGTTCGGCGGAGGAAAGGGAACCCTGGAATTATCCCAGGAGGAAGACATTCTGGAGGCGGGAATTAAGATTATTTCTCAGCCCCCTGGGAAAAAGCTGCAGAATATGATGCAGTTGTCAGGAGGGGAAAAGGCTCTTACTGCAATTGCCCTGCTGTTCGCTATTCAGAATTTAAAGCCCTCGCCTTTTTGTCTTCTGGATGAAATTGAAGCTGCATTGGATGATTCCAATGTGGATCGGTTCGCAGGCTATCTGAAAAAGTTGACGAAAAATACACAATTTATTATAATTACACACAGGCGTGGAACTATGAATGCCGCAGATCGTCTTTATGGAATTACCATGCAGGAAAAAGGCGTTTCTACGCTGGTATCTGTGGATTTAGTGGAGAATGCACTGGATAAGTAGGAGGGAAGAGATGGCAGAGGAAAAGAAAGGGTTTTTTAAGCGGCTGGTCAGCGGACTGGCGAAGACAAGGGATAATATCGTATCTGGGATTGATTCTATTTTCAGCGGATTTTCCAGCATTGATGAAGATTTTTATGAAGAAATCGAAGAAATCTTAGTCATGGGAGATATTGGAATTAACGCTACCACAGCGATTATAGAGAACTTAAAGGAGCAGGTTGCACAGCAGCATATTAAAGATCCGCAGGAATGCAAGCAGCTTTTGCTGAACAGCATTAAACAGCAGATGGAAGTTGACAATACAGAATATAAATTTGAAAATCAGAAATCAGTGGTTCTGGTAATCGGGGTCAACGGGGTGGGAAAAACCACTTCCGTTGGCAAACTGGCAGGAAAACTGAAAGAGCAGGGGAAAAAAGTGATTCTGGCGGCTGCGGATACCTTCCGTGCAGCGGCGGGAGAACAGCTTACTCAGTGGGCAAACCGGGCAGGCGTGGAAATCATAGGTGGTCAGCCGGGGGCAGATCCGGCCTCTGTGGTATACGATGCCGTAGCGGCAGCCAAGGCCAGAAATGCAGACATTCTCTTGTGTGATACAGCCGGACGGCTGCATAATAAAAAGAATCTGATGGAAGAACTTCGAAAAATCTACCGGATTCTGGAGAAAGAGTACCCGGAAGCCTATCTGGAAACACTGGTAGTTCTGGACGGTACCACAGGACAGAATGCACTGGCACAGGCCCGCCAGTTTGCCGAAGTGGCCAATGTGACCGGAATCATTTTAACGAAGCTGGATGGTACGGCAAAGGGAGGAATTGCAGTGGCAATTCAGTCTGAGCTGGATATCCCGGTGAAATATATTGGCGTGGGAGAAACCATTGATGATTTACAGAAGTTTGATGCAGAAGAATTTGTAAATGCATTATTCAATGTATCAGATCAGGAAGAAGGATAAAGGAGAGTACAATTATGCTGACATTAGACAAGTTTGAAGAAGCGTCGGAAATCGTAAAAAAGGTGACACAGGAGACAAAACTGATTTACAGCAGTTATTTCAGCGATTTAACGGGAAATAAGATTTATTTCAAGCCGGAAAATATGCAGAGAACAGGAGCCTATAAGGTAAGGGGCGCTTATTATAAAATCAGTACCCTTTCTGAGGAGGAAAGAAATAAAGGCCTGATTACAGCTTCCGCAGGAAACCATGCGCAGGGTGTGGCTTATGCGGCGAAAAAATACGGAGTGAAAGCCGTAATCGTAATGCCTACTACTACGCCGCTGATTAAAGTGGAAAGAACCAAGAGTTATGGGGCAGAAGTCATCCTGCACGGAGATGTATACGACGAAGCCTGCGCCCATGCAATGGAACTGGCGGAGCAGGAAGGATATACCTTTATTCATCCGTTTAACGATCCGGCAGTCGCTACCGGTCAGGGAACGATTACTATGGAAATAGTACAGGAACTGCCTCTTGTGGACTACATTTTAGTTCCCGTAGGAGGAGGCGGACTTGCCACCGGCGTATCTACTCTGGCGAAACTTCTGAATCCGCATATTAAAGTTATCGGCGTAGAACCGGCAGGGGCTGCCTGTTTAAAGGCTTCTATGGAAAAGGGGGAAGTATGCACCCTGCCTAAAGTGAATACCATTGCCGATGGTACGGCGGTACAGACCCCGGGAGATATAATTTTCCCTTATCTGCAGGAAAATCTGGACGGAATTATCACCATAGAAGACGATGAACTGATTGTGGCCTTCCTGGATATGGTTGAAAATCATAAAATGATTGTGGAAAATTCCGGACTTTTAACCGTTGCCGCTCTGCGTCACATGGATGTAAAAAATAAGAAAATCGTATCCATTTTAAGTGGCGGCAACATGGATGTGATTACCATGTCTTCTGTGGTACAGCATGGTCTGATTCAGAGAGATCGTATCTTTACCGTATCTGTTTTACTGCCGGATCGGGCAGGAGAACTGGTAAGAGTAGCTACGATCATTGCCGAAAATCAGGGAAATGTCATCAAACTGGATCACAATCAGTTTGTAAGCACCAACCGGAATGCGGCAGTGGAACTGAAAGTTACCATGGAAGCGTTTGGAACAGAGCATAAAAAGAAAATTGTAGAGGCTCTGGACAAAGACGGATTCCGTCCCAGATTAATCCGGATTAATCTGTAAGTATTTAATGCAAAAAAAAGTATGCAGGATTTGTCTGCATACTTTTTTTATCCATAACAGGAAAATCAGCGAATGGTAATTAATTCATACTGGTCAGAACCGATTCCCAGTTTTACTGCGTGTTCAATACAGGATTTCCAGTTGGTATCCGGGCTGATGGCGCCAAAGTGATCATGGCCTTCATGGTTGGATTCTGCCAGCAGGGTGTTTGCAATGACGGGCTGGGCATTAACGGCATCTGCACAGGCCACATCCAGAGCTACCGGATCAAAGGAGGCGAACATTCCCACATTGGGAACAACGGCAGCATCATTTTCCGCATGGCAGTCGCAGAAAGGCGATACATCAATTACCAGGGAAATATGGAAGTTAGGTCTTCCCTGAATAACTGCTTTTGTATATTCTGCCATTTTTCGGTTCAGAATGTCAAAGGATTCATCCTGGGCCGGTTTCACTGCATCCTGGGGACAGACGCCGATACATCTGCCGCAGCCGACGCACTTGTTGTGATCGATAGACGCTTTTTTGTCGGTAACAATAGCCGCCTCGTGGGCACAGATATTGGTACATTTCTTACATCCGATACACAGCTCCTGATGGACATAAGGCTTTCCTGCGCTGTGCATTTCCATTTTCCCGGCACGGGAACCGCATCCCATACCCAGATTCTTCAGGGCACCGCCGAAACCGGCGCATTCATGACCCTTGAAATGATTCAGGGAAATGATAATATCCGCATCCATGACAGCCCGTCCGATTTTCGCTTCTTTTACGTATTCTCCGCCTTCCACAGGAACATAAACTTCATCCGTCCCTTTCAGGCCGTCTCCGATAATAATATGACAGCCGGTAGAAAAAGGAGAGAAACCGTTCTGATAAGCGCTTTCCATATGATCCAGAGCATTCTTTCGTCCGCCTATGTAAAGGGTATTACAGTCGGTAAGAAAAGGCCTGCCGCCTGCTTCTTTTACCAGATCGGCTACCACTTTGGCATAATTCGGGCGAAGATAAGCCAGATTTCCCGGTTCGCCAAAATGAATTTTAATGGCGGTATATTTGTTTTGGAAATCAATATCTTCAATGCCGGCTTTTTTCATAAGTCTTTCCAGTTTTTTTAAGAGGGTGTCTCCGGATTTGACACGCATATCGGTGAAATATACTTTTGATTTTTTTGCTTCTGTAGTCATCCTATCCGTCCTTTCTGTAAAATCAGCAGCCGTGTGTGTACACTGGCGCTATATTTAAATGATAGCACTCCCAAAGTGGAATTGGCAAGGATTTTGTGATAAAGTATAAGGCAGGAGGAAATGAGTATGAACTGGGATGAAAAGAAAACAGTATTAGAACTCACATATCATCACTATTACTGTGAGGGCCATCACTCGTGGATCATTCTTTGCAGCAAAAGCAATCTAAGCAAAGGTCAAGCCAGCAGGATAAATCTG
>ERZ1643250.1112-NODE-1112-length-24676-cov-75.312091_pt1 | contig 24676 bp, 21 predicted proteins | sample MGYA00579262_ERZ1643250 | MGnify/ENA primary metagenome ERZ1643250 (study PRJEB29033, sample SAMEA4952265) | chicken gut metagenome | biome: Broiler Chicken; feature: Gastrointestinal Tract; material: Caecum | place: Ireland | collected 2018 | study: Broiler... | reverse complement strand
CCCAGCGGGAAAAGGTGGAGGCCATCCTCCGCCGGGCCGCCGAGATGCAGCGCACTGCCGCCCGCCTGCGGGGCATGACCCTGAAGCGCAAATGACACAAGTGGAGATAAACCGCCGTCCCAGCACAATGCTACGCCGGAACGGCGGTTTTTTGTGCGGTGCGCCGAAAGCAGGGGTGACGGGTCGCATTTGCCGCCGGCTTGTGGTACACTCAAACAGAGGAGTGACGCTGCATGGAGCAAAGGACACATCTGGCGGAAATTTTTGCATGGGAAAAACAGGAGGACTGGCCAGAAGCCTTCAGGGGATACACAGCGCTGTACGGGAAAGAACCGTCCATAGAAACTGCCATCCATTTCGCGTTCTTTTGCTGGTATATGCTGTGGCAGTGGGATGAGATCCAGCTGCCCGGGGAAGTGCTGTCCCCTTATGAACGGATGAAAACTGAAAATAGGTGCGGCCTTTCCCGGCCCGTGCTGTTCAGGGACCTGGACCGCACGGCGGAATATCTGTTGGCGGACGGGAGGGGAACACCCGCCAGGTACCTTGCGGTACTGGTCCATATGCGGAAAATCTATCCCTATTTTTTTAAGGAAGAAACATTCCCTGAAAGCATGGCCTGCCATCTCCTGGACCAGATCAGGAAAAGGGGGGATGGAGAGCCCGGTGTACAGGCGATCTGCCGGTATGTGCAGGATGGGGCGTTTGCCTGTATTCCGTCCCGGGAAAAGGCTGCGGCAAAGGAGCTGTTCCCCAGAGGGAGCTTATTGTCCCAATATTTTGTATGGTTGTTTTCGGAATGAAAGGAGTGAGTTCGATGCGGGAGTGGCTGAAAACAAACCGCAAACGCCTTGGGGCGGCTGTCCTGCTGGCTGCGGCGGCCGTGCTGGCTTTCCAATTTATGTGGCTCGACCCCGATACGCACAGCGACAGCATTTCGGTGCTGGTCATGGAAACGAGCGGGCTGAAAACGTCCGAGAGCCGTTCTGAGGTCATCCCGTCCGATGACCCGCGGTATGCGCAGCTTTTGGCGCTGGTCAACAGCCAGCCCTACCGCCGGTATTTGGACCAGAGCAGCCGCGGCGTGCAGGCCGGCGGGGGAAAGAGCGTCGCGTTCCTGACGCTGCGCTTTTACCTGGACGGGCAGGAGACGTTGCAGGTGGAGCTGTGCTCTGAGCCCGGCAGCGTGATCCGTATCAACTACCAGAACGCCGGCCCTTGGCCGGGCGGCAAAAGCGGGGCCGAACTTTTCGCCGGGGCGATGGAAATCCTGGGAAAATAATGTTCCACATGGAACAATTTCGGGAGCGTATTTAACAAAAAATATACAAAAGGGAAAGGCGCTCGGAAACGGGCGCTTTTCTTTTTGCTCCCCTCTCAGGCGCTTCGCGCCAGCTTTTAGCCCTCTCAGTCACAAGGGGCTTGCGCCCCTTGTGACTGAGAGGGCTAAATAAGAGAGCTGCCTCTCCTAAAAAGAACCAGCAAAACCGCCCCTTCATCCGTAAACGCTGCGGACGAGGGGGCGGTTTTGGGTTTTGTGGCTTTGCTGTATCTTGGTGAAACGCAAAGGTCAGATCACGCTGTTCTCCATCCATTTGCCGCTGAAAAAGCGGATGGCGAAGAACAGGGAGCGGAAGGCCCAGTCCACGAACATGCCGGTCCAGATGGCCAGCAGGCCGCCGCCGAAATGGCCCACCAGCAGGTAGCACAGAGCTACCCGGAACAGCCACATCGAGGTGATGCTGACCACCATGGTGTAGCGGGCGTCGCCGGCGGCGCGCAGGATATTGGGCAGGGTGAAGCTGGACGGCCAGATGAACAGCGAGATGATGTTGAACCAGACCATCACTTCCAGCGCGAGGCCGGTGGCCTCGGGGGAGAGGTTGAAGAACTGCAGCATGAACCGGTTGCCGCCGAAGAAGGCCGCCAGGTTCATCACCCAGGCGCCGGCGTAGGCCAGGCCCATCATCAGGCCGCCGTAGCGCTTGGCCTGCTTTTTGTCGCCGGCGCCCAGGCACTGGCCCAGGACGGTCAGCGCGCCCATGCCCACGGCGTTGGCCGGGATGTTCAGCAGGGTGGTGGTATTGTTGGCCACGGCGTTGGCCGCAATGGCCGCCGTGCCCAGGGTGCTGGTCAGGCTGGACACCGACAGCTTGCCGATCTGGAACATCCCGTTCTCGATGGCGTTGGGGATGCCGATGACCAGGATGCGCCGGATCAGCCTGCGGTCGGGCCGCAGGGCCTGGACGCTCTCCACCCGCAGCATACAGCCGGGCCGCTGCAGCAGGAAGAGCACCGCCGTGCAGGCGATGATGCGGGAGATCAGGGTGGCCAGCGCCGCGCCGAACACCGCCATGCCGCAGCCGTAGATGAAAATGGCGTTGCCGCCGATGTTCAGCACGTTCATCACCAGGCTGGACAGCATACTGATCTTGCTGTTGCCCTGCGCCCGGAACAAAGCCGCCCCCGCGTTGTACATCCCGATGAAGGGGTAGCTGAGGGCCGACATCAGGAAATAGGTCTCGGCGTAGGCCATCACATCGTCGTCGATGGCGCCGAAAATGGCGCGCAGGATCAGATGCCGCCCGAACAGCACCACCAGCGCCACCGTGCAGCTGAACGCCACCATGACCAGCATGATCTGGCCGGCGGTGGCCTTGGCGTTTTTGGGTTCCTCGTGGCCGATGTACTGGCTGGTGACCACCGCGCCGCCGGTGGCCAGGGCCGACATGATCTGGATCATCAGGGTGTTGAAGGTGTCCACCAGGCTGACGCCCGAGACGGCGGCCTCGCCCACCGAGGACACCATCAGGGTGTCGGCCAGGCCGATGGTGACGCTGAGGGCCTGCTCCGCCACCAGCGGCAGCAGCAGGGCCACCAGCTGCTGCCGGGTGAAGATGGGCCGGGATTGTGCTGTTTGTGTCATAGGCGTTGCTTCCTTCCCGCTGTTGTTGTATACCACGGCATACTATAGCACAAAGCCTGCCCCGATGCAATATCGCACGCGACAAAAATGCGCCCGGCCCCGCGGCTTTTCCCGCGAGGGGCTATTTACCCCCGGAGGCGGATATGATACAATAAGGGCAAAGCAGCAGGAGGGCCGCGCCCCCTGCAAACGGCCCTGCAGGAGGGCCGGAGGCGGCGGCCGCAGTCAACGGAGGTAAATGCAGATATGCCCAAAGAAGCGCACAAAGTGGTGGTGATTGGCCACCGCAACCCGGATACCGATTCCATCTGTTCCGCCATCGCCTATGCGGAGCTGAAAAATAAGACCAGCGACCTGGTGTGCGAGCCCCGCCGGGCCGGCAAGATGAACCAGGAGACACAGTTCGTCCTGCAGAAGTTCGGGGTGGAGCCGCCCCGGATGTGCACCGACGTCAACCCCAAGATCCGCGACGTGGATTACCGCGAGATGGAAGGCGTGGACGGCTCCATCAGCCTGCGCCGCGCCTGGGAGATCATGCGGGACCGGGACATCGACACGCTGCCGGTGGTCAGCCCGGAGAACGACCTGCTGGGCGTCATCACGGTGAAGGACATCGCCACCGCCAACATGGACGTGTTCGACACCGCCGTGCTGGCCAAGACCCACACCACCTATAAGAACATCCTCGAGACGCTGGGCGGCGAGATGGTGGTGGGCAGCGAGGACGGGGTCTGCACCGCCGGCAACGTCCATATCGGCACGGCCACGCCCGAAATGCTGGAGAGCGCCGTGGAAAAAGGGGACATCGTCATCCTGACCAACCGCTACGAGAGCCAGCTGTGCGCCATCGAGCAGGAGGCGTCCCTCCTCATCATCTGCAACGATTCCAAGGTGGGCAAGACCATCAGCCGCATCGCCGCCGAGACCGGCGTGGATATCATGACCGTCCCCTTCGACACCTACGCGGCCGGCAAGCTCATCAGCCAGTGCGCCCCCATCTCCTACTATATGACCACCCAGAACATCCTCAAGTTCACCCGGGTGACGCCAGTGGCCGATGTGACCCGCGTCATGGCCAAGAACCGCCACCGCTATTTCCCCATCCTGGACGAGAACGGCAAGTACTGCGGCATGGTCAGCCGCCGCAACATCATCAACCTGCGCAAGCGGCGGATCATCCTGGTGGACCACAACGAGGCCACCCAGGCGGTCGAAGGCTTTGAGCAGGCCGAGATTCTGGAGATCATCGACCACCACCGCATCGGCAGCCTGGAGACCAGCGGACCGGTCTATTTCCGCAACCAGCCGGTGGGCTGCACCGCCACCATCGTCACCCAGATGTACGACGAGCAGGGGGTGGAGATCCGCCCCCAGATCGCCGGGCTGATGCTGGCGGCCATCCTGTCCGACACTTTGATGTTCCGCAGCCCCACCTGCACCCCGCTGGACGAAAAGACCGCCAGGCGTCTGGCCGGCATTGCCGGGGTGGATGTGGAAGAATTCGCTGCCGAGATGTTCGAGGCCGGCGAGAAGCTGGACGGCAAGACCCCCGAGGAAGTGTTCCTGCAGGACTTCAAGGTGTTCATGTGCGGCGACCTGCGGTTCGGCGTGGCCCAGGGCAGCTACATGACCCACAAGAACCTGCAGGCCGCCCAAAACCTGCTGATGCCCTATCTGGAGGAGGCCCGCCGCAAGCAGAACGTGGAGGACCTGTATATGATGCTGACCGAGGTGCCCCGCAAGGAGAGCGTGGTCATCTGCACCGGCCGCCACGCCCCCGAGATGCTGCGGGCCGCTTTCGACCGGGAGCCCGAAGCCGACGGCGGCTGGGTGCTGCCGGGGGTCATCAGCCGGAAAAAGCAGTTCATCCCGGCCATGATGGACGCCTATCAGGAACTGTAAGGCCAAACGGGGGTGAACAGGATGTTCGGCTTTTTGAAAGACAAGGACCGCACCCCGCCCGCCCTGCCCGAAGGGACGGTGCGCCGCCGCTATGTGGTGTCGGGCCGGGTGCAGGGGGTGGGCTTCCGCTACCGGGCGCGGTACGCCGCCAGCCAGCTGGGCCTGACCGGCTGGGTGGAAAACGAGGACGACGGCACCGTCACCCTGGAAGTGCAGGGCGACCCCGCCCTCTTTGCCCGGATGTTCGACATGATCGCCGCCGGCGGCTATGTCCAGATCACCGGCATCCGCTCCCAGGACATAGCGCCCGACCCCTGGGCGAGAGGCTTTTCCGTGCGAGGGTATTAAAAACAGCAAAAACGTCAAAAAGAACCCCGCCGTCCTGTGCATTGTGCTGCACGGATGGCGGGACTTTTTGATCGTCTGAAGGTTTTGTCACCCCGCCACTTTCAGCGGGCTGTTGTCGGTCCAGAGGGTGCCGTCCAGCAGGCGGGTGAGGGCAAAGGTGCCGTTTGCCGAGACGCGGGCCGGGTCCAGGGCGAAAAAGTCGCTCTCGGAGAGGGTGGCCGGGTCGGCAGCGGCGTCGTAGCCCACCACGCAGACCCAGTGGCCGTAGGTGCTGCTGGTGGAGATGTGGGGGTAGTTGACCACGTCCCAGCCCGAGCCGGTCCAGTGGTATTCCTCGGTAGAGGTGCGGTTGGGGTGCTTGGACACCCCGCTGACCGCGGTGTTCTGCAGATGGACGATCACCGGGCGGCCGGCGTTCAGTTCGCTGTAGAGCTTGTCCAGGCAGGCGTCCAGATCGCCCGAAAAGCCGCTGTAGCCGGCGGCCGACCAGACGGCCCCGTTCGACCACATCCCGGCCCCCGAGTTGACCGCCCCGTCCAGGATGGTGCGGGCGTAGCGCAGGGCGTACAGGCTGCACTGGCCCGGCGCCTGGTTGCCGATGGAAAGGATCTGGGCCCGGTCGAGGTCCAGCATCTGGATGCCGCAGCAGTTTGTAAGGCCGGCGGCGGAGGCGCGGGGCAGCAGGGAGAAAAGCAGGGTCCATACGAGCAGAAGCGCCGGCAGGATGCGGCGGACGCGGGCAGCGGTGTGCATGGGAAAAAGCCTTCTTTCTGGTGGATTTGTCAAAGTCCGGCAAAAGCCGTATACCAGAAAAAAGTATAAAAGCAAAAAATGGTAAAAATGTGAGAACCGGCCGCCTGGAATGGAGAAAAGCCGGCGTCTTTTTTGGCAAAGATGCACAAAGGGCCCGCGTCCGTGTGGTGACAAAGGCCCCGGAATATGGTACAATGGCACAGAACAGAAAGGAGGACCCGCGCATGGAACCGCTTATCAAATTCTGGCTTTTCCTCTGCCACTGGGTGGAGTTCGACACCTTCGAGAACGAGGAGGACCTGGACGACACCATCGAGACGCTGACACGGGCCGGCCTGCCCTACAAGAGCCGCACCCGCCGCAGCAAGGCGGGCGGGGAAGAGCTGGTGCTCTACGTCAAAAACGCCGACCGGGACTACGCCCGGTATTGCACGGGGTGGCGTCCGTTTTGATCCGCAGCATGAAAGGAATAACCTGTATGATGAACAAAACCAAACTCTGCCGGGCCGCAGCCGCAGCGCTGTGCGCCCTGCTTTTGGCGGGATGCGGCGGTGCCGCGTCCTCCGCGCCCGCCTCCTCGGCCGCCGCAGCTTCCTCTGCGGCGTCTGCGCCGGAGCAGAGCGCGGCTTATACATTCACCGACGACCTCGGCCGGGAAGTGACGCTGGAAGCCGCGCCCCAGCGGGTGGCCGCCTTGACCGGCAGCTATGCCGACATCTGGTGCACCGCCGGCGGCAAGGACACCCTGATCGCCTCGGCCTCGGACGCCTGGACCGACTTTGACCTGGGCCTGGCGGAAGATGTGGCCAACATCGGCGGGGCCATGGGGGTCAGCGTGGAGGAACTGCTGGCCAGCGCCCCCGACCTGGTGCTGGCGTCCACCAACATTTCCTCCAATCAGGAGATGCTGCCCACGCTGGAAGCGGCCGGGATCAAGGTGGCCTTTTTCTCGGTGGACACCTTCGAGGACTATCTGCGGATGCTGGAGATCTGCACCACTCTGACCGGCTGCCCTGAGAACTACCAGACCTACGGCGAAGCTGTGGCGGAGGAGATCGAAGCGGCCCGCGCCCGCGCTGCCGGTGTTCTGGCGCAGCAGGAGCCCGAGAGCGTCCTCTATATCCGGGCGGCGGCCTCGGTGGTCAAGCCCAAGGGCAGCGACGGCACCGTGCTGGGCGAGATGCTGGCCGATCTGGGCTGCATCAACATCGCCGACCAGGACGAAAGTCTTTTGGAAGATTTGAGCATGGAGGCCATTCTGGCGGCTGACCCGGACAAGATCTTCATCGTCCTGCAGGGATCGGACCCTGAACCGGCCAAAGCCCAGCTGGAAGGGGAAGTGCTCTCCAACCCCGCCTGGCAGCAGCTGACCGCTGTTCAGGAGGGCGAGGTCTATTACATGGACAAGGACCTGTACCACCTCAAGCCCAACGCCCGCTGGGGCGAAGCCTACGACCACCTTGTGGAGATCCTGTATGGGGTCTAAGCGGGCGCTGCTGGCGGGGACGGCGCTGCTGGCGTTGCTGGCCGCCGTGTTCAGTCTCTGCGCCGGGGCGGTGACGGTGCCCCCCGGTGAGCTGCTGGCCGCGCTGACCGGCCGGGGCGAGGGGACCAGCGCAGCCATCATTTTGTATGTGCGGTTGCCCCGGACGGCCGGCTGTCTGGCGGCAGGGGCAAGCCTGGCTGTGTCCGGCGCGGTGATCCAGACGGTGCTGGCAAACCCGCTGGCCTCCCCCAATGTCATCGGCGTCAACGCCGGGGCCGGGGCGGCGGTGGCACTGTGCTGCGCGCTGGCCCCTATGGCGGTGGGGCTGACCCCCATCGCCGCCTTTGCGGGGGCGTTCGGCAGCGCCTTGCTGGTGCTGGCGGTGTCCCAGCGGGCGGGGGCCTCCCGGATGACGCTGATCCTCACCGGCGTGGCCCTGTCCAGCATCTTTTCGGCGGCGGTGGACCTGGTGGTCACGCTGGTGCCCGACGCCCTCAACGGCTACTCGGATTTCCGGGTGGGCGGGCTGGGCAGTGTCACCATGGCCCGGGTGGGCCCGGCGGCGGCCGTGGGGGCGGTATGCCTGGCCGGGGTGCTGCTGCTGACCAATGAGCTGGACGTCCTGGCGCTGGGCAGCGAGACGGCCCGCAGTCTGGGCCTGCGGGTGGGCCGGATGCGGGTGATCCTGCTGGCGCTGGCCGCCGGCCTGGCCGGGGCGGCCGTCAGTGTGGCGGGGCTCATCAGCTTTGTGGGGCTGATCGTGCCCCACCTGATCCGCCGTTTTCTGGGGGAGGAGAGCCGCCCCCTGGTCATCGGCTGCGCCTTTGGGGGCGCGGCCCTGCTGACCGTCTGCGACACCGCCGCACGCACCCTCTTTGCCCCTTACGAGATCCCGGTGGGGGTGGCTTTGAGCCTGGGGGGCGGGCCCTTCTTCATCTGGCTGGTGCTGCATCAGAAAGGGGGGCGGCGGCGTTGATCGAACTGTCCCACCTGAGCGCGGGGTACCGCGGCAGGCCGGTGGTGGAGGACGTCAGTTTTTCCTTTGCGCCGGGCCGGGTGACGGTCCTGCTGGGGCCCAACGGCTGCGGCAAGACCACCCTGCTCAAAACGGCGCTGGGCCTGCTGGCCCCGCTGGGGGGCCGCGTCCTCTACGACGGGACCGACCTGCAGGCACTGGACCCCGCCGAAGCGGCACGCAAGGCCGCCTATATGCCCCAGAACCGCCATGTGCCCCGAATCGAGGCCCGGCGGATGGCGCTGCACGGGCGGTTCCCGTATTTGTCGTTCCCGCGGCAGTACCGCCCCGAGGACTACGCCGCCGCCGATGCCGCCCTGGAGGCCGCCGGCGCGGCTGACCTGGCCGGCCGGATGATGGACACCCTTTCGGGCGGGCAGCGGCAGAAGGTCTATCTGGCCATGGCGCTGGCCCAGCAGGCCCCCACCATCCTGATGGACGAGCCCACCACCTGGCTGGACCCCAAACACCAGCTGGAGGTGATGGCCACCGCCCGGCGGCTGGCCGCCGAGGGGCGGGCGGTGGGGCTGGTTTCCCACGAGCTGAGCCTGGCTCTGCGGACGGCGGACCGGGTGGCCCTGCTGGCCGGCGGGAGGCTGGCCGCCTTCGGCACCTCCGAAGAAGTGTACCAGTCGGGCGCGCTGGAAGGCGCATTCGGCGTCAAAATCGGACGCAGCCAGGCCGAAAACGGCTGGCACTACTACTATCTCTAAACGAAAAAGTCCTGTCCAGCCGACATGTGCGGATGGACAGGACACATACAGGGAAATTTGGCGCTGAGAGTGTGCGAGCCGCTTTGCGGCGAGTGCGCGGTTCAGCGCCAAATTTTGTCCCCAGGAGGATATTAGGGGGAAGGAATTTCTGCCGCGCGTATGCGCGCAGAAATGGGTTCCCCCTAAAGCATATTACCAGAGGGGCAGCTCGTCGCCTTCCTCGTTGATGAGGGAGACGCGGCCGTTGCTGAAATACCAGCCCTCGCCGTAGAGGGTCTCGTGGCCGTCGGCGCACAGGATGTACGAGCCGTCGGGCAGGGCGATGAAGGGCCGGTGCTTGCTGTCGGCCAGGGCGATGTCCATGAGGGGGACGCCGTCCACGGCCTTGTCTTTGGAGAACTGGTAGTGGGGCCAGATGCTGACGCTGGTCAGGCCCAGGCCGGTCATCCAGCGGCAGTACAGGGGATCGGTGGCCTCGCCCGGCTCTTCGGGCTGGGCGTAGACGATTTTGGCGGCGTTCATCGAACCGGCGCTGATGCCCAGAATGACGCCCTCGTAGCTCTGGATCAGGGCGGGCAGGCCGATCTCGGAGAAAAAGCGGTTCTGGGTGGGAACGTGCCCGCCCCCCAGGATCAGAAAGTTGCAGCGCTGCAGCAGCGGACCGATCTCCTCGGCGTTGCGGCTGTCGCAGGCGGTCATCCCGTCCAGCGGCAGGCCGGCGCCGGCAAAGCAGCCGGCAAAAAAGCGGCAGGCTTCGTCGTTGGCGTCATGGGCGGCGGGGTCGGCGGCCAGATACAGGCCCTCGGGGGCCTCGTCGGGCCAGGCGGCGCGCAGCCGCTGGATCAGGCCGTTTTTGCGGTCCAGAGCGGCGGGCTGAGGGCCGGGTTCAAAGGGGCAGCCGGTGGGGCTGCTGGTCAAAAACAGGGTCATACGGGTTCCTCTTTCATAGCTGGACACAAATAGCGCGCACGATTCTGTGCAGCGGTACTATTGTAGCACAAAATGCCGCCAGAGGGGAGGGCAATTTCCACCAAAAGAAACCGCTCAGCTTTACACAAAACGCACAAAAGCGAACATTTGCCCGCTGCCGGACAATAAAAAAAGTCCCGTCCAGCCGACCTATGCGGATGGACGGGACACGATGGAAAATCTTCGCTGACGGTCAGGTTTACTCTCCGTCGTACAGGCCGAACAAATCGAGCAGCTTTTCCCAGAAGGTGAGTTCGTGCGCGGGGGCCTGCTCGGCAGCCGCGGCCGCGTCGGGCTGGATGGGCTCGGTCTGCAGAGCAAATTGCAGGGCGGAGACGGTGTTTTTGTCCGAGGTAAAGGAAGCCGGCGTGCTGGGGGCCGAAAGGGTGTCCAGCAGGCTGCCCAGCTCCTCGTCCAGCTGCATATTGCTGGTCTCGGTGTAGAGCTGATGGGCTCCGGCCACCAGCAGAAGGGAAGCGCTGCTGAGCTGCTGGGTACCGGCCAGGATCTGGTCCACCCCCTGGGTGTAGGCGTTGACGCCGGTGTCAAACACGCCGTACTGGGTGGCCAGGGTGGTGACGGCGTCCGAGAGAAGGGCCATGTTCTGCAGCATCCCGTTCAGGACGCCGGCCATGGCCTGGATGCCGCTGTCAAAGGCGGCGTAGCCCTCCCGCACGGCGCTGGTGCCCTGCCGCAAAGCGCCGATGCCCTGGCTGACCGTGTCGAGATAGAGCTGCATGGCCCCGGCCAGGGCGGTGTTGCCCTGCAGCAAAAGCACGATCTGGCTGATCTGGTCGCCCACGCCGAAGGGCAGGCCGGTGAGGGCCTGCAGCATGGCGATGGCCTTGGCGTTGCCGGCGGCAAGGGTGTCCAGGTCAAGGCCGTTCTGGGCCAGGATGTTTTTGAAGGCGTCGTAATTGACCTGGCTTTCCAGCAGGGCCACGCCGTCGTCCAGCTGGTCGATGCCGCTGCCGATCTGCTTGGAGGCGTCCAGCAGCAGGTTCAGCTGGTCGTTGGAGGCAGAGATGCCGGACAGGGCGCTCTGCAGCTGGAGCAGGGCGCTGTTCACCGCAGCCGAGCCGCCGGTCAGCAGGTCGTTCTGGTCGGTGAGGAGGGTGAGGCCCTGTTCCAGAGCGGCGATGCCGGCGCTGAGGGCGGCGGCCCCCTCGTCCAGCTGGCCGGTGCCGGTGGTGAGCTGGCTGAGCCGGTTGGTCAGGGCCACGCCGTCGATGTCCAGCTTGAGCTGCAGCTGGATGCCGTTGAGGGTGATGGCCGGCATGGTGAAGTTGGTCACGTCGGCGGCCACCTCCACCTCGCTGGTTTGGCCGGGCAGCAGGGTGAAGATGATCTGCCGCTGGCTGCCCACGCTGGCTATGGTGCCGCCCGCCGCGCGGATGTTGGAGGCGCTGGCGGTGTCCAGGGTGACGGTGGTCTGCAGGGCGTACTGGTCGAACCAATCGCCCTGGCAGTCGGGGTTGGGGCTGACGTTGAGGCGGATGATGAGCGCGCCGCTGCGGCCGGCCAGGTCGGCGGGGGCGATCTCTTTCCCGTCCAGGATGTAGTGGATCTCGATCAGCCAGGGCAGAGGGGTGGCGGCGGGGTCCATGGTGCCCTCGTAGTAGAGGTCGCCGTCGGATGCAGGGGTCAGGGTGACGGCGCCGTCCGCATAGGCGATGGGGTCGGTGGTGGTCATGTTGCGGACGGCGGTGTAGTCGCCGTAGTCGGTGACGGTGCGGCCCGCCGAGCCCGCAAAGTGGTTGACGGTGTAGAGCCGCTGGACCGTGCCGTCGGCGTTCAGCTTGCCGTAGACCACTTCTTCCTTGGCAGGGCCGGTCAGGGCGGGGGAAGTGTTTTCTTCCGGGTCGGGGGCGGTTTCGCCCGGAGGGGCGGCGTCCTCGCCGGCCTGGCCGGTTTGGGATGTGCCGGCGGAAGAAGCGGCTTCGGGCAGGGGGGAAGTGTCGGAGGCAAAGACCGGCAGGGCTGCGCCGGCCAGCACGGCGGCCGCCAGGACGGCTGCGGCGGCGCGGCGGGGGAAATGGACGAGTTTCATAGGGCGGTGCCCTCCTTGGGCTGTTTGTGGACGATGAGCGGGTCGATGAGATAGAGGATGCCGGGCAGGGCCAGCAGGACGATGGTGAGGGAGGCCAGGCTGCCCACCCCCAAAAAGTTGCCGAGCTGGGCCAGCAGCTGGTTGGAGGAGATGGCCCCCATCAGGAAGCCCACCACCGCCAGCCCGCTGCCGGTGGTCAGGACCGATGTGGTGACGGTGGCCACCGTGGCCACGATGGCCGGCTTTTTGTCCAGTGTCTCGCGGTATTCCCGGTAGCGGTCCGAAAAGAGGATGGCGTAGTCCACCGTAGCCCCCAGCTGGACCGAGCTGATGATGAGGTAAGCGATGTAAAAGACCACCGTGCCGGTGAAGTAGGGCAGGGCCAGGTTGAACCAGATGGCCGTCTCGATGCACAAAACCAGGACGATGGGCAGGATCAGGCTGCGCTCCAGCACCAGCAGCACCAGGAACACCGCCGCAATGGCCACAAAGTTGACCATGGCCATGTCGCCGGTGATGGTGTCCATCAGGTCGTAGGTGCTGACCCCCTGGCCGGCCAGGTACCAGCTGTCGGGGTAGTATTGCTGGGCGATGGCGCGGACCTGCTCCACCAGGGCGAAGGCCGCGTCGCCCTCATAGTCGGCGGCCACCGAAAGGACCATCCGGGTGGTGTCGCCCGACACCAGCTGGGCCAGGGTGGCGTCGTCCAGAAAGCCCGGCGGGATCTCGGAGCCGGCGGTATCCACATACGAGATGATGCCGGTGACCTGGGGCAGGGCGCGGAGGGCGGCGGAAAGCTCGCTCTGGGTGGCGGTGTCCCCGGCGGGCACCAGCAGGACGTAGGTGTCGCTCTGGCCAAAGACGGCCTCAATGGCCTCGGTGTCCCGGCCCACCTCGGTGTCGGCGGCGAACATATGGCCCGCGCCGTAGTAATATGCATTGGCGTTGGAGGCCAGGTAGGAGGGCACCATGATGACGGCGAGCACCGCCACCATGGGCAGCATGATCCGGCTGACCAGCCGCCCAAAACCGGTGAAGGAGGGCAGCAGGGGCTTGTGATGGGTCTTGTCCATCCAGGGCAGGGCAGTGACCACCAGGGCCGGCACAAAAGTAAAGACGGTCAGCAGGCTGAAGGCAACCCCTTTGGCCAGGGCCAGGCCCAGGTCAGGCCCGATCTGGAACTGCATCAACACCAGAGCGGCAAAGCCGATGACGGTGGTCAGGCCGCTGGACAGGATGGAGGAGGCGGATTTGGTCAGGGCCTCCACCATGCAGTCGCCGGGGCCGGCGCCGGGGCGGGCAGCCCGCACCTCGGCAAAGCGGTGGATCAGAAAGACCGAGTAGTCCAGCGAGACGGCCAGCTGCAGGATGCTGCCGGCGGCGCTGGTGACAAAGGAGATCTCACCGAAGATCAGGTTGGTGCCGTTGTTGATGAGGATGGCCGCCCCCATGCCCACCATGATGAGGGCCGGTTCGGCCCAGCTGGCGGTGGTCAGGGCCAGGATGAACACCACATAGAGGACGGCGATGGCCGCGATCTTGGCCACTTCCACCACGGTGGAGTTGGTGGCCGCCGCGGTGGACACCGCCGAGCCGGTCAGGGCCCCGGCGTCCCCCAGCAGGCTGTCGATGGCGGCCACGGCCTCGGCCCGCTGGTCGTCGGACACCGTGATGGTGAACAGGGCCGCCCCATCCTTATAGTAGGCCGCGACGGTGTCGGGGTCCTGCATCTCTAGGGGGACGGTGACGTCGGCCACGTCGTCCAGCCAGGTGACGCTGGTGACCCCCTCCACCCGGGCGATCTGCTGTTTGTAGGCCAGGGCCTCGGGGACGGTGACGTCCCGCACCATGGCCCGCACGTTGGGGATGCCGCCGCCGAAGGCTTCCTCCATCACGTCGATGGCGACGGTGGAGGGGGCGTCGGGGGGTAGATAATCGTTGATGTCGTAGTTGACCGAGACCAGCAGGGACAGCAGCGCGCACAGCACGGCCGCCGCGGCATACAAGGCCAGCACCCGCCTGCGGCGGCGGACGACTGCGGCAAAAAAGCCTTTCCCGTTCATGAAAGGCCTCCTTTCCTGGAAGGTTTTCATCTCTTTATTATAAGAGCTTTGCGCGGAAAGGGAGTGAACAAGCTGTGAATTTTTTTGTACACATCCGCCCTTTTGTAAGGATTGCCAAGGCAGCCGGCAGCCTGTATAATAAGAAAAAACCGATCACAAAGGAGGAACCCCCTTATGGAACATCTGTATGAAAAAGCATCGGCCAGCGCGGCCTATCTGAAAGAAAAACTGCGCTTTGCCCCGAAAGTCGCGGTGGTGCTGGGCTCGGGCCTGGGAGACCTGACCGCCGGCTTCACCGATACGCAGGAGATCCCCTACGCCGACATCCCCAGTTTCCCCCAGTCCACCGTGGCGGGCCACAAGGGGGCCCTGCTGGAGGGCAAGCTGGGGGATACCCCCGTGCTGGCCATGGAGGGCCGCTTCCATTTCTATGAGGGCTACACCATGAAGGAGGTGTGCTACCCGTTCTATGTGTTCAAGCTGCTGGGCATCGAGACGGTGGTGCTGACCAACGCCGCCGGCGGCATCAACCGCAGCTTTGAGCCGGGCACCCTGATGCTCATCACCGACACCATCAACATGATGGGCACCAACCCCCTGATCGGGCCCAACGACGAGCGGTTCGGGCCCCGCTTCCCCGACATGACCGAGATCTTCAGCCACGACCTGCTGGCCCTGGCCCGTTCGGTGGCGGACGAACAGGGCATCCAGTACAAAGAGGGCGTCTATCTGGGCTTTATGGGCCCCTGCTACGAGACCGCCGCCGAGATCCGCGCCTTTGCGGCCATGGGGGCCGACGCTGTGGGGATGAGCACCGTCCCCGAGGCGATGGTCTGCGCCTACCTGGGGGTCAAGGTGCTGGCGGTCAGCTGCATCACCAACATGGCCACCGGCATCCAGACCGTCCGCCACAGCCACGAGCGGGTGCTGGAGATCGCCAACCAGGCCGGCGACCGGATGTGCCGCTGGCTGGGCGAAGTGATCCAAAAGCTTTAATATAGCTGTGCGCATCCTGCCCAAAAGCGGGGACGCATTTTCTCACAAAAGAGGTGGGTAATGTGACCGGCTCACATTGACGGGGCAGGGCGGAACCGCTATAATAAAAGCATCCAATCCTTTACCTAAATTTTATATTGGGAGGGCTGCAGGATGGAATTGTACCGGGTCAGCCGGATCGGCGAGGCCGACTATGGCTGCGAAGAACTGCCGGAGGGCGCGCCGGTCCTCTGTGAGGTGGAACTGGCGGGCCTGCCCGGCACGGAAGGGGCGGACGGCCCCACGTCGGTGCTTGTGCCGGACGCCGACCTGACCGCCCAGGACATCCGGGAAGGGGACACCGTCCTGCTGGCCGGCGGCACCCTGCAGAAAGGCAGGCCCATCCGCACCAGCGCACTGATCGGGCTGGGGGCGCTGGGCATCCTGTTCGGGCGGAAGATGCCCGGGGTGCAGGTGATCGCGGACAAAGCGCGGGCGGCCCGGTATGCCGCCCAGCCCACCCTCTGCAACGGGGAAGAATGCCGCTTTGCCTACTGCGACCCGGCGGACGGCAAGCCGGTGGACCTGATCCTGGTGGCGGTGAAATCCACCGCCCTGGACGAGGCCATCCGGCAGATCAGGGCCTTTGTGGGGCCGGACACCGTCATCCTCAGCGTGCTGAACGGCATCACCAGCGAGGAACGGCTGGAAGCAGCCTACCCGGGGCACGTGCTGTGGAGCGTGGCCATTGGGATGGACGCCAACCGGTCGGGGCGGACGCTGATTTTCAAATCGCCGGGCGAGATCCAGTTCGGGGAGCGGGACGGCAGCATCACCCCGCGGGTGGCCGCCGTGGCCCAGTACCTGACCGCCTGCGGCATCGAAAACGAGCCCTGCACCGACATCCTCTACAAACAGTGGCACAAGCTGATGATCAACGTGGGGCTGAACCAGGCTTCCGCCGCCTTTGGGATGACCTACGGCGGCCTGGCGGAGGACAACGCCCAGCGGGCGCTGATGCTCTCGGCCATGCAGGAAGTGATCCGGCTGGCCAACGCCGAAGGGGTGTCGCTGCCGCCCGACGACGACGTCAAGTGGCTGGCAGGGGCCATCCCCCGCTTCAAGCCGGACAACAAGCCCAGCATGGGCCAGGACGTGGACGCCCACCGCCCTACCGAAGTGGAAGAATTTTCGGGGGTGGTCCGGCGGCTGTCCCAAAAGCACGGCCTGCCCACCCCGGCCAACGATTTCTTTTACCGCGCCATCCGCGCCATCGAGGCCGGCTGGTGCGGCCATTAAAATACCGATGCACAAGAAAGGAGCCTGTTTATGAAACGCCATCTGTCCACCCTTGCCCTGTCCGCACTGGCTGTAGCCGCCGTAGGCGGGCTGACCGTCCTGCGCACCGGCCTTGTGGCCGAGGCTGCCTGGCGGCACGACTACACCCCCCTGACGGTGAATACCTATCCCGTCAGCGGGAGCTTTACCGACATTTCGGTCACGGACTATTACGCCGACGTCCAGTTCCGGGTCTCCCGGGACGGCGCGGTCAGCGTCGTGACGAGGGACGCCGAGGACGTCACCCACACCGTCCGTGTGGAGGGCAACACCCTGACCGTCACCCGTCCCGAACCCACTGCGGGCCAGCGGCTGTTCCACCACGAGGACGACGACCCTGAAGTGACGATCTATCTGCCCGCCGGCAATTACGGCGCGCTGACCGTATCCAACTCCAGCGGCGACATCGAGAGCGCGGCCCAGCTGGGCTTTGCGTCGGCCAATTTGACCACCGTCAGCGGCGACATCGACCTGAACGGCTCGGTGGGCGGCAAGGTGGTGTGCAATACCACCAGCGGTGACGTGGAGCTGCGCAGCCCCACGGCCGGGGATGTGGAGATCAGCACCACCAGCGGCGACGCGGAATTGAACGACAGCTACATCCAGAGCCTGAAAGTGGTGTCGGTGAGCGGCGACGCCAGCTTGGAGCGTGTCACCGCGGCCGGCGCTGTGACCATCTAGACCACCAGCGGCGACGTGGAGCTGGAGCGCTCCGACGCGGCCAGCCTGACCATTTCGACCACCAGCGGCGAGGTGGAAGGCAGCCTGCTGACCAGCAAGAACTTTGCGGTCTCGTCCAGCATCGGCCGGGTCAGCGTGCCCACGTCCGACCCCGCGGGCGCCCCCTGCACCGTGACCACCACCAGCGGCGATATCCGTCTGACCGTGCGGCCGTGACCGGGCGCGCCACGCTCCTAAAAAACGCATACGAACAAAGCCCGGGAGCGCGCTTCCGGGCTTTTTGAGATGGAGGTACCACCCATGCAGAACGTCTATTTTACCCGCCACGGCGAAACGGTCTGGAACGTCGAAAATAAGATCTGCGGCGTCACCGACATTGCCCTGACCGACCGCGGCCGGGAACAGGCCCGGGCCCTGGGCCGGCAGCTGGCCGCCGGGGAACAGGGCATCGCCCGCATCCTCTGTTCGCCGCTGGTGCGGGCGAAAGAGACCGCCGAGCTCATCGCCGCCGAGACCGGCCTGCCCCTGGCCGTGGACGAGCGCCTGCGGGAACAGGCCTTCGGCCGCTACGAGGGCACCCCCCGCAACGGCCCCGCCTTCGCGCTGGCCAAGCTCCACTTTGCCGACCGCTTCGGGGGCGGGGAGAGCATGCTCCAGCTGGCCGCCCGGGTCTACAACCTGCTGGACGAGCTGGCCGCCCAGGAGGACGGCCCGGTCCTGCTGGTGGCCCACAACGGCATTTCCCGCGTGGTGCAGTCGTATTTTTACGAGATGACCAACGAGGAGTTTGCCCTGTTCGGGATCAAAAACTGTGAACTGGTGAAGTACACCTACTGACCCGCCGCGCAGGGGAGAACCTTCTTTTTGCAAAAATCCAAACGTGCAGAGCGTCCGCATGAGCGGGCTATAGCGCGGCGCGGCAGTTTGTGGTACAATGGGCGCAGCCATGTTTGACGAAGGAGGCCCCCTATGACCAACATCACCAAAAAGGCGCTGGAAGCATCGCTGAAAAAGATGATGCTGAAAAAGCCGCTGGATAAGATCACCATACGGGACATTACCGACGACTGCGGCATCAGCCGGATGACCTTTTACTACCATTTTCAGGATATTTACGATTTGATCGAGTGGGCCTGCGTGGAGGACGCCACCGCGGCCCTGCAGGGCAAAAAGACCTACGATACCTGGCATGAGGGGCTGGTGCAGATCTTCGAGGCGGTGCTGGAGAACAAAGCCTTTATCCTGAACGCCTACCGGTGCATCAGCCGGGAACAGATGGAGAACTTTCTGTTCAGTGTGACGTATGGGCTGATCCGCGGGGTGGTGGACGAAAAAAGCGCCGGCACCAGCCTGACCGAAAAGGAAAAAGACTTTATCGCGGGGTTTTACAAATACGGCTTTGTGGGGGAGATGCTGGACTGGATCCGGCGCGGGATGAAGGACGACTACCGGGCGCTGGCCCGCGGCATCGCGCTGACCATGCAGGGCAGCATCGACAACGCCATCCGCAACTTTCAGGAAAAATAACGCCTTACAAATCGGGCCCGATGAACAGTTTTTGTTCACCGGGCCGTTTTTGTGCATGGCGGCGCCGGGCCCGGCGTGGTAAGCTGGGGGCGTAAAAACAAACCAGCAAAGAAAGGATGGCTTTCCATGGCAAAAACGATGAAACACATAACGGCGGCTGCGCTGGGCGCGGCGGGGGCGGGGGCCGCGCTGGCCCTGACCAGAAAGGCCGGGCAGGAAAAACGGCAGGCTGCCATCCGGCAGGCGCAGGCCCGGAGCGGCTACCGCAACACCGAGCGGGGCAAGAACCACAAAAACCGCAAGGGCATCTATTATTCCAGCGGCAACTATGAGGCTTTTGCGCGGCCGGAAAAGCCCGCCGGCGTGGAGGAGAAAAGCGCCTGGATCGTGGGCAGCGGCCTGGCCGCGCTGGCGGCGGCCTGCTTCCTGGTGCGGGACGGGCAGATGCCCGGGGACCACATCCACATTCTGGAGGCGATGGACGTGGCCGGCGGCGCCTGCGACGGCATCTTTGACCCCACTCGGGGCTACATCATGCGGGGCGGCCGGGAGATGGAGGACCACTTCGAGTGCCTGTGGGACCTGTTCCGCTCCATCCCGTCGCTGGAAAAGCCGGGCGATTCGGTGCTGGACGAATTCTACTGGCTCAACAAGCACGACCCCAACTACTCCCTGTGCCGGGCCACCGTCCGGCGGGGCCAGGACGCCCACACCGACGGCAAGTTCAACCTGAGCCAGAAGGGCTGCATGGAGATCGTCAAGCTCTTTATGACCCCGGACGAAGAACTCTACGACAAGACCATCGAGGACGTCTTTGACGAGGAAGTGTTCTCCTCCACCTTCTGGCTGTACTGGCGGACCATGTTCGCCTTTGAGAACTGGCACAGCGCGCTGGAAATGAAGCTGTATTTCCAGCGGTTCATCCACCATATCGCCGGCCTGCCGGACTTCAGCGCCCTCAAGTTCACCCGGTACAACCAGTACGAATCGCTGATCCTGCCCATGCAGAAGTATCTCGAGGCGGCAGGGGTGGACTTCCGCTTTGGGGTGGAAGTGACCAACGTGCTGTTCGAGCACCGCGACGGCAAGAAGGTGGCCACCGCCATCGAGTGCCGCGCCGGCGGCAAGGAGCAGGGCATCCCCCTCAGCGAGAACGACCTGGTCTTTGTGACCAACGGCAGCTGCACCGAGGGCACCATCTACGGCGACCAGGACCACGCCCCCAGCGGGGACGCCGAAGTGCGCACCAGCGGCTGCTGGGACCTGTGGAAGAACATCGCCCGGCAGGACCCCGCGTTCGGCCGGCCGGAAAAGTTCTGCACCAGCATCGACAAGACCACCTGGGAGTCGGCCACCATCACCACCCTGGATGAGCGGATCCTGCCGTATATCTCGGCCATCTGCCAGCGCGACCCCCGCAGCGGGCGGGTGGTCACCGGCGGTATCGTCAGCTGCCAGGACTCCCAGTGGCTGCTCAGCTGGACCATCAACCGCCAGGGACAGTTCAAGGAGCAGGAGCCCGAGCGGGTCTGCGTCTGGGTGTACGGCCTGTTCACCGATGTGCCCGGCGACTACGTCAAAAAGCCCATGCGGGACTGCACCGGCAAGGAGATCACCGAGGAATGGCTGTACCACATCGGCGTGCCGGTGGAGCAGATCCCCGAGCTGGCCGCGCACAGTGCAGTCTGCGTTCCGACGCTGATGCCCTACATCACCGCCTTCTTCATGCCCCGCGCCAAGGGCGACCGCCCCGACGTCATCCCCGACGGCTGCGTGAACTTCGCCTTCCTGGGCCAGTTTGCCGACACCCCGCGGGACACCGTGTTCACCACCGAGTATTCGGTCCGCACCGCTATGGAGGCGGTCTACGGCCTGCTGGGCGTTGACCGCGGCGTGCCGGAAGTCTGGGGCAGCGTCTATGACATCCGCACCCTGCTGGACAGCGCGGTCTGCCTGATGGACGGGCGCTCGCCCCTGGACATCGACCTGCCCGCCCCCCTGGCCCTGGTCAAAAAGCCTCTGCTGGGCCTGGTGCGCGGCACCGTCCTCGAGCAGCTCCTGTGGGAGCACAAGGTGCTGCGGGACGGGATGCTGTAAGCGGCCCGCCCGGCAGAAAGACCTCAAAAGAACAAAAACGCCCCGCAGCGCTTTGACGCACTGCGGGGCGTTTGGCTGTGCGGGGGAGATCAGGCCTGGGCGCCGCCGTCCAGCTGCAGGAGGTCCTGCCCGGGCTGGACGCTGCCGGAAGCCAGCGGCTTGACGGCGCTGTAATCGTCGGTGTTGCAGACGATCAGGGGGGTGGTGCAGAGGTAGCCTTCGGCCTGGATGGCCTCCCGGTCGAAGCTGATGAGGAGGTCGCCCTTTTTCACCTTCTGGCCGTTCTGGACGTGGGCGGTGAAGTGACGGCCGCCCAGCTTGACGGTGTCGATGCCCACGTGGAGCAGCAGTTCGGCGCCGGTGGAGGTGACCAGGCTGACGGCGTGGTGGGTGTCAAAGAGGTTGTCCACCATGGCGTCGGCGGGGGCGTAGAGCTTGCCCTCGGCGGGCTCGATGGCGACCCCGTCGCCCAGGGCGCAGGAGGCGAAAGCCTCGTCCTGCACTTCGGCCATGGGCACCACCGTGCCGGCCATGTGTGCGCCCAGCACCTCGGAGACGGCGGCTTTGGCCGGGGCGGCGGGCCGTGCCGCGGGGGCGGCAGGGGCAGCAGGGGCCGGGGCGGCGCTGAGGGCGTCGGCGGCGTGGGTCTCCATGAAGTCTACCAGGTTGGACTTGATGACCGCCACCTGCGGCCCATAGATGACCTGGATGCCGTTGCCCTTATGGACCACGCCGGAGGCGCCGCTCTGCTTGAGCAGGGCGTCGTCCACCTTGGCCGAATCCACCACCGTCACCCGCAGGCGGGTGGCGCAGCAATCGACGTCGGAGACATTGGCCTTGCCGCCCAGGCCGCGCAGGATGGCAGCGGACACGGCGTCCCCGCCGGAAGAGGCCGCACCGTCGGGGCCGATGCCGGTTTTTTCCTTAAAATCGCTGCGGGTGTACAGCTTGGCCTCCTCGCCGTCGGCTTCGCGGCCGGGGGTCTTGAGGTCCATGCGGACGATCATGGCGCTGAAGGTGAGGTAATAGACCACAAAATAAACTGCGCCGACCACGACCACCCAGATCCAGTGGGTCTTGTCGTTGCCCTGCAGGATGCCGAACAGGGTCAGGTCGATCAGGCCGCCCGAGAAGGTCATGCCCACGCAGACGTTCAGGATGTGCATCAGCATATAGGCCAGGCCGGCGTACACGCAGTGGACGGCGTACATCAGGGGCGCCACAAAGAGGAAGGTGAACTCCAGCGGCTCGGTGATGCCGGTGATCATGGAGGTGAGGGCGGCGGACAGCAGCAGGCCGGCCACGGCCTTGCGCTTTTCGGGGCGGGCGGTGCGGTACATGGCCAGGGCCGCGCCGGGCAGGCCGAAGATCATCAGGGGGAACTTGCCCGCCATGAAACGGGTGGCGTCCACCGAGAACTCGGTGACCGTCTTGGAGGCCAGCTCGGCAAAGAAGATGTTCTGGGCGCCCTGGACCGTCACGCCGTCGATGATGGCGCTGCCGCCCACCGCCGTCTGCCAGAAGGGCATGTAAAAGACGTGGTGCAGGCCGAAGGGGATCAGGGCGCGCTCGATCAGGCCGTAAATGAAGGTGCCCGCATAGCCCGAGCTGATGACCAGATTGCCCAGCATGCTGATGCCGGTCTGGACCACCGGCCAGACGTAGAACATGGCGATGCCCACCAGCAGGTAGACCGCCGTGCTGACGATGGGGACAAAGCGGGTGCCGCCGAAAAAGGAGAGGACCTGAGGCAGCTGGGTCTTATAAAAGCGGTTGTGGAGGGCCGCCACACCCAGGCCGACGATGATGCCGCCGAAAACGCCCATCTGCAGGGTGGTGATGCCCAGCATCGAGGTGGTGGTGTTGGGGGCCATGGCCTCCACGCCGCCCGCCGCGCCGATCATGGCGCTGATGGCGGTGTTCATGACCAGGTAGGCGATGGCGCCGGAGAGGGCGGCGACCTCCTTCTCCTTTTTGGCCATGCCGATGGCCACGCCCATGGCAAAGAGCAGGGCAAGGTTGTTGAAAACGACGCTGCCGCACTGGTTCATGATGTCCAGCACGGTGTAGGGGATGGTGCCGGGGTGGATGACGCCGGTCAGGCCGTAGGCCTCCAGCATGGTCTGGTTGGTGAAGGAACTGCCGATGCCCAGCAGCAGGCCCGCCACCGGCAGCAGGGCGATGGGCAGCATGAAGGAGCGGCCCACGCGCTGCAGCACGCCGAAAATCTTGTCTTTCATAAGCAATGATACCTCCTGTTTGTCGATGGTCCTGGGGCGGTCTATCAAAAAAGACCCACGCGGCCCCCGCCGGCCCGGGCGCACAGCCCGCCGGCAGAAGTTGCACAGGTCTAGCCTGCATAAACGCAGATGCAGTCACTATCCTTTGGATTTGGAGCGCGAGAAGCGCGGGACAGGGTCAGACCCTGGGGTGCAGGCTCCCGGCCACCCGCTTGAGGTGGATGGTCAGATAGAGCAGCTCCTCCTGGGAGAGCTCTTTGTGCCAGGTGTTTTTGACGTACTCTGCAATGCAGAGGGCGCATTTGTAATGGGTGGGGCAGTTCTGGACGATCATCTCCCGGAAGGAGAGGTCCTCCGGCGCGTCGGTGTCGGGCATCAGCTTATCCTGGAACAGGCGCTGGGCAAAGTAGCGCAGATGCACCACGAACCGGCTGAAATGGAGGGACTCCCGGTCAAAGGAGCCGCGCCCGCAGTAGAAATATTCCACCACCTCCACCACGCCGTCGATCAGGCGGGTGATGTCGTACATCTCGCTCATGTTGGTGTTGAGCTCGGCGTTGACGATGTGCAGGGCGATGAAGGCGGCCTCGTCGGGGTTCAGCTCCACCCCGCAGCGCTCCCGGATCATCTCCAGGCACTTGCGGCCTATCTGGTATTCGGCGGGGTAATAGCAGAGGATGCTGCCCGCCAGGGGATTTTTGAACTCGATGCCCTGGGCCTTGCGCTGGATGGCAAAGCTGACATGGTCGGCCAGGGTGATGAGGAGGGACTCGTTCAAAGGCTGGGTGATGACCTTCCGGATCTCGGCGATCATCTCTTCGGTCAGGCGGAGATGCTCCAGGGGGATCTGTTCCACCAGCTCCCGCAGGCGGCGCTGGACGCTTTTGTCCTCCATCCGGTAGACCTTTTCCACGGCGGCGGGGTCCACAAACTGCCCCACCTTGCGGCCAAAGCCCAGGCCGCGGCCGGTGACAATACTCTCCCCGCCCTTTTCGTCGATGACGCAGAGGATATTGTTGTTGATGATCCGCTTGATCCGCACCCGTCTGCCTCCCCGAAAAACGGCCCTCCGGCTCAAAGAAAAAAGACCAACCCCCTGCTATGCCTGATCCAGGCAACTGCGGAGTTGGTCTAGCCCGCATGACCGGTAACAATCCAACCAAAAGCCTGCCGCTTTGTAGGCTGTCATTCACTGTGTTCAGGATAACATACCGCTGCGCGGATGTCAACTGTTTCCGCCCGGCCGGGGGCGAATTTGGCGGTTTGCCGGTTTTTAGGGGAAATTTTTTGGGCAATTCGAACAAGGCGCATGCCCCTGGGCCCCGGCGGAGGGCCGGGTGAGGCGGAGAAGGGGAGAAATCTGTTTTTTGACAAAAAGCGCCCCGCAGCGCTTTGACACACTGCGGGGCGTTTGGTGCGGCCGGGGGGATTCGAACCTCTGGCCTTTGGAGTCGGAGTTATGATCTGGGCTTTTCGCCGCTTTTGGGGATATCTTGTAAATCGGCATGGACACTGGATTTTTTCGCGTTTTAATTTTTATCTTAGAACACCTAACAAAACCGAAAAGCGATCAAAGCGGCAGCAAGGGTGAAA